>JAABUK010000034.1_pt1 | contig 310374 bp, 54 predicted proteins | sample 5559141 | NCBI WGS metagenome assembly JAABUK01 (sample SAMN10711869, study PRJNA513367) | rock metagenome | isolation source: Antarctica rocks | place: Antarctica: Victoria Land, Pudding Butte nord | collected 2016-01-03 | reverse complement strand
GCAGTAATGGGGGCATTTAGGGGGCCATGCCATGGGGCAACAATGGGGGCATTTAGGGGCATAGTATGGAGCAGTAATGGGGCCATTTGGGGGGGTATGCCATGGGGCAGTAATGGGGGCATTTAGGGGTATACTATTGGCCAGAATTTGGGAAATGAGATCACGTGAGGAACCTTTCTTGGCGACAAATCATAGCCAATCGTTAAATGTGTTCCAATACAATATAGATAATCGTCGCTATCGCCCTAAAAATTTCCTAATTAAAGCTTCATTGGAATAAGCTGATTTGGATTGTTCGGACCGCTTAGTCAACTGCAAATTTGCTATACTACGTAATAGATTGAAATCCCCTCTTTACAAAGACATGAGGTAATAAGAATTCGATTAATTCAGCTGGTATAGCCGCTAAATTCCAGTAACATTGTCACTAGCTTTCGCTGCACCACTGCTACAGGGGTTAATAACAGCAATAAATCAAAACAACAAAGAACGAAGAGTGTCAGAGAACGAATATGACTAGGTGGAATCTATGTGGTGTGATGGAAATTGATGGTCCAGTTAGCTAGGAAGAATAATTACATGTGCTCGCAGGCAGCCATGCTGACAAAGCACAGCCCCATAAGCCCAGGGCCCAGCCTGGTCTGTAAGGCTGAGGAGTATGTCTTGGCGTGCCATCAGAAAGAGAGGAAAACGACTGAAAAGCAGGAAAAGGGAACAACAAAAAAGCTTTTCGACACCTGCAAGATCTTGGAACCTGTTAATTTCGACTGCCAGACATCTACGGATTAGGTCACTTACTCGAACTTGCGCATCCGAAGATAACAGCTGACAAAGTAGCAGGCTGTCCCCTTAACCACTCGGGCAAAGTGTCATATCCGATTATGGATGGAAGCCCAGTTATTATGTTATATACTCTTAGAATCTACCTTAGCGTAGTGGCGGGGATCCGTCAAGGTCGATAGATATACCGTAGTGAGCTAATTACCGGAAACAGCGCTTTGCGCAGGCTTTAAAGGAGTATCGCGCCCTACCGTATATTTAACCAAAGCTACTATTAGTTAGGACAGGACATTTTGGTCCTATCGATAAGAATCCTGTATATAGGGTATATTAAAGTAGTATTATTCCGGTTATAACTTTATAAGGAAAGGTCTATTTAGTAATATACTTTATATAATAAAATACTATATATTTAAAGTATCTACGGTACTCTAAAGTAGCGTTATCCCCGCTATAACTTTATAAAGAATAGTCCGCTCTATAGTATATACTATATAATAGAATAGTAACTCTAGAGTATATTAATATAATATCGTTATAACTATAACTTTATAAAAAAAAGTTTATTTTATAGTATATAATATATAGTATAATAGTAGTTAGAAGTGTACGCGATACTATATTAAATATAATAATACTTTATAGTTTATATAAACTCTTTTATAATTCTCCCTCTATATTATTTTAATATAAAAGCAATATATTTATTTCTCTAAAATCTAATTAGCTCGCTTATTTTTAGTATAAACTTTATATTTAGAGGCTAAAAATAGTGAGAGTATCTAGGGTCCTTTAATAGGTTTCGGAGATATTAATAATAATTATTAATAGAGCCGGATAAACCGTTAATAGAGTATTAATAAAGTATTAATAAACTATACTAGATTCTCGTTTAAGATTATAACTAAACGGTACTAAAGAGTATAACTAAGATATATATTACTTTTAAACTAGTAAAACTACGTAAAAGTAATTATAAAGTAATTAATAAAGTTATTATTCGAAAATCTACCTATTTTACTTTATTACACTTATACGTTAGTTTACTAAATTTATATTAAATAATTTATACCCTAGCCTCCTACGAGTTTTATAAAGGAGCCGCTTTATTTATTTATATATATATCGTTAAATAATAGGCCGTAGTTTTAAATAGATACTAAAAAAAGAAAGTTAAACCTAGTATAACCTAGGAGGAAAGGATATAAGGTATTAAATAAGGCCCTATTTACCTAGTAGGTAGAGACCGAGTAAATAGAAATAAAGAGGACTTATTTATAATAAACTAAGCCCTCTACTATCTAAGAAGAAGAGACTATATAAATTAATATAGTCTATACTAAATAAATTCTTAAAAATCGTCCTTTATTCGAAAGGTTATATTATATCCTCTAGATACTTTAACCTTAACGAGGTACGTAGTATTATATAGGACGCCTATATTAAACTTCTAGAATAAATCGATTTTAAAGTTATAAAGAGAATTATTAATATTAAACTTCTAAAATAAATCGATATTAAAGTTATAAAAAGAATTATTAAATTTAAAACGGAGTTTTAGAGTAAACTTAGTAACTATTTCTTAATATTAATTAAAGAACTCTACGAGAACCTAGTTTTTTAGTAGGTATAGAAAGTTTTTAGATATTATTAATAAATCTTATATTATAATATAAGCCTACGCATCGCTAGAAAACTCTATACTATAATATAAACTTGGTTAGATATCTTAATAAACCCTGTATTACGATATAAACTTAGATATTATTAATAAACCCTATACTACGAAGAAGTATATTTAGTATAGTATAGGATAGCTAAGTAAATCTTATACTAGGAATAATTTAAACCCGGTATATTTAATAATAAAGTAATAAACCTAGTTTATAAAAAGATACGCGTATTAATCTAGGTATATTATCGTAAAGTCCGTATACGTATATATATAAAAGAATAAGAGAGTAAGATTAGAAAGTTCACGACTAGATAGAGGGGAGGACGAGAGAGTAAAATTAAAAAATTTACGACTAGATAAACTCGTATCGAAAAGATCTTAAAAATTATAAAGAGAAGGATAAACTCGTATCGAAAAGATTTTAAAGATTATAAATAGGAGTATAAAAGAATAAAAGTAGAAAATTCACTATTAGATAACTAGATAAAGGGGAGGATAAAAAAGTAAAAATAAAAAATTCACTACTAAATAGACTTGTATCGAAAAGATTTCAAAGATTATAAATAAAAGAATAAAGGGGTTGAATAACCGCGCTATAAATTACCTTATATAAATTTAATAATATACGAATTTCTATTTAAAAGATAGGATAAAAGCTATTTTCCTTATAGTCCTTTAAACGTAGGCTACGGATATAGAAATAATACGTCTATTAAACGGGATAAATGTTATTATATATAAAATAGTCCTAGGATAAAAGGCTTACGAGTAAAGTAATAATATAAATTAAATAATAGTATAAATACGAATTATAACTTATAATTACTATGTAATAATTAGCTAAACCGTGCTAGAAACTTAATTAGAGCGCGAATTACTAGTAAGAATAACCACGTAATTAATAGTAACTATATTGACTCGGCTGGGTTACGACGAAATATACTACGCGTAGACGTAACGGTATAGTACGATTTACGATTTATAATTACTATATAATAATTAACTAAACCGTACTAGAAACTTAATTAGAGTACGAATTACTAGTAAAAATAACTATATAACTAATAATAACTATATTACTAGATAATAGGAAAAGGTAAATATATTAAAACCCGAGGTATATATTAATTATATATTCCTACTCTTTCTAATTATACCGAGGAGGTATAGTATATTCCTGATTTTTCTAATTATATTATAGGAGATATAATATATTCCTACTCTTTCTAATTATATCGAGGAGGTATAGTATATTCCTCCTCTTTCTAATTATATCGAGGAGGTATAGTATATTCCTACTCTTTCTAATTATACCGAGGAGGTAAAGGGTTTAAGGGAGGAAATAAAGTGTTAAAGAAAATATAAATATTAAAGGAGGTATAGGCGTTAAAGAAAGTATAAGTATTAAAGAAAATATAAATATTAAGGTTTTAAAGAAGGAAGTAAGACTTAAAGGAGGAAGTAAAGTTTAAGGGAGAGAGTAAAATTTAAAGGAGTTATAGATATTAAGAGAGGGAGTAAAGTTTAAAGGAGTTATAAATATTAAGGTTTTAAAAGAGGAAACGAGGTTTAAAAAAACAAAGTTTAAAGAAGTTATAAATATTAAGACTTTAAGGGAGGAAACGAGGTTTAAGGAAACTATAAATATTAAGGTTTTAAAAGAGGAAGTAAAATTTTAAAAATAAATCTAGTAAAATAGTACTAGAGTTATAATAATATATATAGTTATAGTACCCTAGTTATTAAGCCTTCTATATTAAAATCGAGAATATAATTAATAGAGGCCTTTAGTTAAAGGGATAGGGAGGGGATTTATTAATATAATCGACGAAATAATAATAGCGCTAGATTTATTATATTTATAAAGTTTTTTACTTCTACCGTTTCCTAGTTACGTTATTAAATATTAGAGTAAATACGTAGTCTATCGGGCGAATATATACTACCGCCGTATTACTAAATCTTCGGATCTTTAATATTATAATAAAAGTTATATAAATAGTAAAAAAAGACCCGTCTTCTAAATACTCCTAGTAAAGTCCGATATAAATAATCACGGTAGGTATTTTCTAATTTTTCTAACTTTAAATCTACTAAGTTATTTTAGCGGGTGAAATAATATTAGAAAATATATTTATTAATAAAGTACGAGGGGTAATACTACTAGCGATTATAAAATTAATAATTCTCCGCCCGAGAAGTAAAATTAGAGACGCTATATTAATTCTATTACTAGTATTTCCGTTTATTAAAAGAGATTTATTTCGAAGCTAGGTTATTTAAAAGAGTATATAGTAATATTATATTTTAAGGCTATACTTCTCTAAACTAGATACTATTAATAGGTATAAAATAATTCTATTATTTATTATATTATTAATTTCTAGGACTCGAGATATTAATTAATCGTCCTAGATATATCTCGTAGAGATAGAAATACCTATATAGCGGGAGTATCAAGCGGGATATTATAAATCCTTAATAGAATATTCTATACTTATTATAATAGTAGTCCTATAGGTTATAATTAACGAATTATTAAATAAACGATAGCCTAGGCTCCTAGGCTATTAGAGAGGTATTATTTTTTACTTTTTAATCTTTTCTTCTCTACTATAGTTTACCTAGTTTCTTTAATTTTATTTAAAGCTCCTCTACCCCTTCGCTAAAGACTAGAAATAGACGAAACTTTATTAGGTTTAAATAAGTAAAGAAAAATTAAAGTAATACGACTCTTCGTAGTATAAGAAAATCGATATCCTTATATTTAGTCTCGTATAGAATACGTTACTAGGAAGTTAGCGGTAAAGGAGTATAAAACCTATCTCTATTATAGTATAATATTAGGATATAGATTAAGAGCGTGCTATCTTTAATATCTCTATAGTCTATAACTTAATAAATAGTTAATAGTAAAACTCGGTAGAGATCGGGCTTCTTTAGATTATATAGATCGAAGGTCGATAATATAATAAAAGTTAAATTATAATTAATCTTTCGAGCTAATACTATTTACGATAATTCTTAGTAGGTATATTTTAAGGAATTCAGGGGTTTAATAATATTAACGAGAGTAATTATTTCTAATTAATAGCGAATAGATTTTACTTATTTATATTAATTAAATATTACCGTCGATTCTCGCGAGGTTATAATAATAGTAATAATTAATATAGCGAAAAGTAGAAATCTTAAACTCTTTATCTTATAGGTATTTAAGGAGTAGTAGATATTTTAATTAAAGGAGTTTAATTCCTTATAACTCTATTTTATAATAACTAGTATCTATCTAGTATCTCTTACTTTTAACGAGGAAGTTTATAATAAATAGATTAGAAAATATTATATATATTAACCTAAAGAGTAATTAGTAATAAACGGTAATATTATTAAAAAGAGTGGAGTAGACGAAGCTATCTTTATTCTTAAATAAATTATAGTAGATTTTTACTAGATAGGGTATCTTATTTATATAGTAATATATATAAATATATTCGGCTAGATAGGGTATTATTAAAAATAAAGTATTAATTCTATATATAAGAGCTAAGCTAAAGCCTAGCCAAATATATTTTAAATAATAAATTATCGTAATATCCTCCGTTAAAGAGTATATCGAGTACTAGATCTTTAAGGAAGGTATCGTCTAGATATATATAATAATAATAAATAAAGAAATATAAAGTAAGTATATAAACTAGATATCTTATAGCGCGAGTAAAGTTAAATATTATACTTTATCTACTAAATACCTTAGTAACGGTAAAGAGTTATCTTTATCTTTATCCTTATCCTTATCGTCGGTAGATAATATTAATTCCTCGTTACTAGTATCGGCTAGCGTTCTATCGTAATAGATATAATTCTCGTCTTTATTAAAGTTAAATATTAGTTTAATTCGGCGCGAAGGTCTTCGAATATAAAACTCGACTAAAATTAAATTCTTAATTTATACTTTCTCGTATTTCTAAGAAATCGCTATACGATTAAACTATTATAAAATTATACGAGGAGATTTTAAGGGTAGTATTATTATTATATTAATTTATCTAAAGTTTAACCCTAGCGGCGAGGATTAACTAGATATTTAGTAAAAGTAATTAATATTAATATAGTAAAGTAATAATACGTTAAGCTATCTATATTTAAAGAAATATCGTTATTACTTTTTAATTCGTTTAATTTTAACGATATCTATAGTTTTATTCGCGAACTCTATTATTTATTAGAATAAAGATAGTGAGTAGAGCTTTATAAATAATTTAATAAATCGCGGTATATTTATCTTAACTTTTAGCTAGCCGGTAGTATCTTTTTTAAAAAACTCTTCGATTTTAAATTAAATAGAATATAAATAGAAATATTCGATAAAAGTAAAAGTAGTTATACCTTTATATTAATAATAACCCTTATTTTCTAATTCGTCCTATAATATCCTATCCGCCGCTATACTTCTTTAAATATTAGCGACGATTTATTTTCGTAGAGAAAGATTTTCCTAATTAAAGGCCTATACTCCTCGAAATTAAACTATCGGAGGTAATATATATATAAGGTATAAAGTAGATCCTTAAATTTCGATATAATATCGGGGTTTATCTATTCCTCGTTAGATCCTATTAAAGATAAAGACGGTAGTAGTATTAACTCGTTATTATTATTATATCTCTTTAGTTTTTTCTATCTCGCTAGCTCTTCTCCTAATCTTCGGTTATCTCGGTTAATAATAGTTTAAAGATCTTTATCCGGCTATTACGACTTATTTAATAAAATTCCGTTACTCTAAATTAATTAATATTAAACCCGGAAATAAAATGAACGAGCTTATTATTCGGTAGTTATTTAATTTAGGTTTTTTCCCCTTCTCTTTCTTAGTTTTCTCTTTTAACTTCGAGGCTTTAACTTTCTTAGCTTTCTACTACGATTATAATAATAATACTTTATATTTACTACCTCGAGTAGGAGTAGTTAAGGGCTAGGTATCCTAATTTCTAGATTATAATAATAATTAATTTATTATACTTTAGGCCATATTTTCTAGCTTATTTTAAATATATATATAAAATTAAAAATAAAAAGAGAGGGTAGAACGGGTAGTAATAGGTCTAGAATAAATAATAATAATTTAGAGAAACGGGGAATTCTATTTATAAGAGTTATCTAGTATACCGAAATTCTCCCGTATTAATATAAAATACCTTAGGTATATAAAAGAGAGTAGAGATAAATATATTTTAAATATCTCGAAATTATAACGTAAAATATATAGTAGTTAAAATCGCTAGTACTTTAACCTTTAATATTATCTAATATTTATTAATAAATAGGTATAAAGTTCTAAACTAAAGGCGTCGTTAATAGAGAAGGCCCTAGTTTATATATTAACGATTATCTCTTTTCCCGATTTTTACTACTATCCTAAATCCTTTTTAAAAATAAGTTAGTTATATAATCGAAATAAAGAGGAGGGCTATATTTTAAATCCCGTAAACTTATTATAATCGAAGTAATAGACTATATTAGGAGGTTAACTAGAGGGTCGTAGATATTAAATTTATAATTATAAATATCTAGGCTTATTATATAGATAAGGTGTCTTAATATAAGAAATTATCGGGAACTATAATATTACGGGTAGAAATAAGAGCTATATATAATTTATATAAGGAATAAATAATATAAAAGGGAGATTTTAGGTTAGTAATTTCTCTAAATTAACTAAATATCGCGATAATAAATATTAACTAAAACTTTTCTTTTAAGTTATAATAAACTATTATTTTAACTAGTTACTTTATATAATTACTTAAATATATTACTCATTATTTTATTATCTTTAAAAATATTTATATTAGGGTATTTATCTTTAGTATTTCCTACGTTCTTCTCTAATCTCCTACTATATTATCGCCGTTTTAAAATCCTTTTTAGTTTTTTTATAACCTCGAAGTCCTCCTAAATAAACGCCTTATTCCTTTATTATATTATTATATAGTTCTACTAATTTTATACTAGTTATAGATTTATAATATCGGGTAATATATACTTTATAGCCCTCGCTCGTTATATATAGAAAGGTAATATAAATCTGATATAGCGTCGAGGCCGAATACCCGTAATAAAGGGGCCGCCTATATTAAAACGACCGAGGTCTATAAATATAGAGGTTGGTTTTAAGCCTAAGTAGGTACTAGTTAATAAATCGGAACTATTATTATTTCTAGAGAGCGATAATATATTTGAATATTTAAATATCCTAGATACGGTTATTAATAGCGAGACGACGGTAAGTATATATATTAAGATATACTATTCGTCGCTAATTTTTTTAGAGTATAATTAATATAACGAATAATTTACTCGCCGCGATCGAAAATATAATACTTAATAACCCTATTAATTTAGTATTTAACAGAGAGGCTTATAAGGAATCGGATAATAATAATAATAATAATAATAGTAATAGATTTTTAGAATTTTAATACGTGTTCTCGTAGGTATAAAGTATTATTATAGATATTTTAATAAATATAGCGCTACCTAAATAAGAATTTATTAATAATTTTAATAAGATAGAGTTTCTTTAAAATAAGACTCCGTTAAATACTATAATACCCCCGCTATTACGCCGCGTATTAATTACCGACTTATTTAAAGAGATTTTAAACGAAAGAGTTTAAATTAAACTAGATAATTTTATTATAATCTTTAATTTATAGTATTAAGTAATAGGCCTTTTACGCTACTACTATTAAAGTCTCTTTAAGGTATTTTTATTTCTCGAATTTATTTAAACCCTTAAATACCTACCCCGATCTATCGCGATTATTAAGAAATATATAAGAGAGTAGCTACTACTTCTAAAGTTAAGGAAATAAAAGATTATAATAAACCCGATAAAATTAACTATAATAGGGGCGAGGATAAAAAAAAAAGGTTAAAAAAAGGCGCTAAAGACCGTAATAAAGAATATAATTTTCTTCGATTCGTTAAAGTTATTTAAGATAATTCTTATCTCTTCTTCTATTAGGTGGAAAATATATATTAATATAATATATTAAATAGATAAACCTGCGGAGCTATATTACTTTAAAGCGTAGGTATCTTCGATTAAAATATATTTAAACAAGTATAATAAGATACAAGATAATAAAACTATTATTTTTTTATTAAATACGGTCTTTTATATATACGAGGACTTAGTATATACGTATATAAATAATAAAATAAACTACTATTTTAGTAGAGTCACCGTAGTAAAGAAAGATTTTCGAAGTGATATTAAAAGTATTATAATATCTAAGATTAATTATTTCCGTACCTTAACTAGGATTAATATAGAATAATTAAATTTTTTAATATTACGTTAATTAATATCCAAAAAAGTATTCCTTTCGTTTTAGGAATTTAATTAAATTATTAAAAATAATATCGTTTTACTAAAGCCGGATATATATTATAATTATCGGTATAAAAGTATATCGGTCTCCTTTAATAAATACCCCGTCGTATATATTTTAAACTTTATAATTCGTAATATTATCGATATCGATATAAAGATAATTTACCCTTTATAGTTATCGTATCCTAACCGCGGCGAGCTCGAATTATATTACTATAATCGGTCTCGTTTATTTAATTTCGCTAGGTCGATTTATATCTCCTTATCTCTCTTTATATTTATCGATAAATTTGGTTTATATAGGAATATATACCGCGCTATCCTCGGCTTCTACTAAATACTGGCGGGAATAATATAGCGGGAGTATAAAAGACGGGTAAATATCTTTCTACTCGCGCTAGGGCCTTACGGAGTAGTATTCTCGGATATTATATAAATACTAGAGCCGAGCCTACGTTAATTAGATAATAGAATTATAATAAATATTAATAACGTAGAGACCTTAGTCTATATATATACTCTAGTATTTACGGGGGATATAGCGTAGTAGTTAAAAAATACTAATATAATAACTATTAAGACCGATCGTGGATATAATAAATATTTAATACTAGTAAATTAAAGAGCTAATTTAACGTTCGATATTAAAGTTAATAATCGATATTATTACCGAGTACTAGAAGAAAAGAATAAATATAAAGCGGCGGAAAAGAGCGATAAAACTTTTTAGGTACTCGGAATACTACGAGAATAAATACTATTTATTAATATTACCCCCGTATTAAATATTATTCGATCTCGGCTATTAAATATAGTGTATTTTAAACTAGTAGGTATCGCTAAATAAATCTAGGAAATCCTTATTAACACGGTTTTAATTAAATAAAACCTCGAGGCCTATTTTATAAAGTTTCGTAACTTTCTATTCTTATTTAATTAGGGGTATATTTAATTACCCGCTATTTACCTTATTTACCTACGTATATAAAAATATACTCGGTTATCGATTATCTACCCCCTACTACTTAGGATTTAATTAGAACTATAATAAATTAAACTCTATTATTTAAAAGCGGTAAAGACGATTTAGTCTCCGCGAACGAAGTTAAATATAGTAGATTTAATCGTCTAAATTTTCGCGATAATAACGATTAATAATATAATTATCTTAATTTAAGTAATATTATAGGTAAACTATAATAATTTAAATATTATTATAATAACTTTACGAAAATCGTTTTAAAGACTCTATAAATATATATATATCTCGTCGACCTCCGAGTTTAAGAAAGGCGGTATATTAATATCTTTAAAAAAAAAAACTTATATATAGATCCGATACCGGGTAGGAAAGTATTAGTAATTTCGAAAACCCGGTTAACTACGGCTTAAATAATCGAGAGCTCGGTACTTTAAGCGAGTAATTTATAATAAAGGGAAATCTAATTAAAGTCGTTATCTCCTACCGAAATATATAGGTTAAGCCGAACGTATATATAGATCTATATTACGTAGAAGTAGTAAAGAAATACGTAATACCTAATAATATTACGACTTTTAGCGGCGAAGATAAATATAGGTCAATCTCTTACTTTATCTAAATTATAATATATAATTTTCTTAATTACTAATTTTAAATATTAGGGGTTTCAAGGTAGATATAATATATATAAATTTTAAGAATATTACTAAGACTTTATTTACTAAAGAATTAATTTATTAAATTATTCGCTTTATATTAATAGGTTCGTTTAAAGTTAGTAAAAAACGATTAATATTAAACCTATAGAATATCTACGCCCGTTATTTATCTTTACTCGATATCTTACTATCTTTCTCTAAATAAAACTAGGGCGAGGATAATACTTTAAGGCTCGTAGTATTATCGGACTATAATTATAATAATCTAGTAATTATTAATTATTTATAGAGAGTATAAATATCTAGATAAAAGTAACCGCTATAATTTAACCGTCTCTCTCTTTACGAAGTATTTTCGATAATACTATAAGAGGTATATAAAGTCGATTACGATAAAGCCAATATAATATTTCTAAAGGCGTATGGACTATAGTAGTACTAGAAGTTTATATTCACCGATAAATTAGTATACTTTATTATATATTTTCAGAGATTATAAATTATAACTTTAGTTTTTCGCGGTGTCTTAGAGTGTCTATTTTACTAATAAATCTATTATTAATCTATAGAATATAAATATTTAGAGTACCGTATTATATTTAAAATAAGAGACTTTATTTTAATTAAAAATAACTAGATTATACGTCTAGATAAAATATTCTTATATAAGTTATTTAAAGGTCGATTAAGGCTCTTCGTTTATATATATTTAATAAAGTAATTTAATACCCCGAAGTTAAATTCTATTTTAGATACTCTTTATATAAAACTTTCGGACTCTAAAACTATCGTCGGGCTACCCGGAATCAGAAATAAAAAACTCTATATTATATATATCTATTAAATTAAAAAATCAAATAGTACTTTAGGTAGTTTTCGACGAGGCGGATATACTCTATTACTTTATTAGAATTATAATATCTAATTTATATAAAGAAACTATAACTATATTTTCTTTCTTTTAAAGTTAGGAAGATAGTAGACGCTAGTAGTAATTAGGCTAAAGACTTATTACGCGGCTAGTATTAATAATAACTTTAATAGAAATAAAATTTAAATCGTACCTAAAATATTATTAATAAAATTTAAATCGTACCTAAAACATTATTAATAACCTTATTAATTCTATACTATAAATAAATTATACGAGGTAGATTAAAGACTAGTATCTAGATTAATTTTATAACTAAGAATTATACTCGAAAGGGCGAGAAACGCTAGCGCCTTATTTAATATTAAAGTTATCCAGAATTCTTAATATTAATTTAAAATTTCGAAAATATATCTACGAAAATAAGAAATACTATAATAAGTAACTAGTAAAATATAAATATTAAAATTTTAATCTTTAATATTATCTAATATATATTAGTAAATTTATATAATTATCCGAGTATATAGCCTAGTCTATAGCGAGCGCCCTAGAGATAATAGGTTCTTTTTTTAACGCGACCGACCCTAATTAACCTATCCCTTTATTAAAGATATTTTAAATTAACGGATCGATTATACTCTAAAAGAAGGTCGAAATAAAGTCTTTTAAACTCCGTATATTTATCGTAAAAAAAGTAACGTTATCGATCTAGTTACTATTTAATATCTATTTATAAAATATAAAGCTTAAGCTCTACCGCCTAATATACTCTATATATTTTATAACTTTAGTTAATATATATAGAGAACTATTTAAAAATATAATAATATAGACTAGTAATAAGATTCGGGTATAAAGAGGGTATTAAATATATAGGCTAGTTACTAGCCTAAATAAAAGGGCGAATTTAATAACTTCTCTAAATCCAGCCGAGGACCGCGATAATAAATATTACTATCACGGAGTTTAGTATTTTATAAAACTATACTAATAATATATTTTATTAAATATTTAATATTATATTTATTTCCTAAATTATAAAATACCTAGTACTCTATTATCTCTAAAATCCTCTATATATATTCGCTTATCTCGCGGTTATTCTTTACGTCTTTAGCTCTTTTAATAAAATTCCTTATTATTTCCTTAACCTCTAAATAATTCTTTAGCGCCTTACTTTCTATAGTTTAGTATTTATTTTTTCTATTTCATTATCTACTAAAGCTATATACTATATATAGACGGATCGGGTTAATTATACCTAATATAATTTAATTACGCCGGTCGAGGAGGGCGAGTATAGATTTAATATAAATTTAAATATTATTTACTTTAAACCTAGGGTTGAAGCCGCCGCTAAACTCGTATTAATAATAATCGAAAACTTTAATAAAATAACTACTTTAAAATCTAGTCATTATAATTTCCAAGATAAAATAAATAGTATAATTAACTAAGACGAGTTATTATAGATATAAAAAATTAGAATTTAGTTATTTAGGATATATTTTTAATTAAGAGATTTTAGCCCTTAAATATAAATTATCTAATTCTCGCTCCAAATTATATTATCGTATATTAAATTATGAATAATTAACTCGCTAATGATTATTAATAGGTTAACTACTTTAGGTATTTTAATATAATTTCCGATTACCTTTAACTAAGGCTAGTTAAGCCGCCTTTAATTACGATTTAATTAATTAATACTTTCGGAAGATAATAGCCGGCTAATATTTATTCTTTATAAATCGCGCGCCTTTCTAAAGCGCTAGAAAAGCTTAATTTAATTATATATTATAAATGGAAAGCGCCTAAAGCGCTAGAAAAGCTTAATTTAATTATATACTATAGATAGAAAGCGCCCAAAGCGCTGAAAAAGTTTAATTTAACTATATACTATAAATAGAAAAGCGCCTAAAGCGCTGAAAAAGCTTGATTTAACTATATACTATAAATAGAAAAGCGCCCAAAGCGCTGAAAAGGTTTAATTTAATTATATATTATAAATAGAAAGCGCTTAAAGCGCTAAAAAGTTTGGCTGACTATTAACGTAGATTATAAAATTAATAAACCCTCGCCTCGCCTCTATTATTATCTCCTTATTTTATTTATTAATTATTTTTTCGTATTAACCCGTTTAGACCTACCTCTATCGCTTTTTTAAACTTTATAAATTCTATACTATAAGAGTAGGGTTATTTCGGGAGAATAAAATACGATAAAAATTACTTTAAAATTAAAATAAGGTAGAGAGGGAGCCTAGAGATAAATCTAGGAGGAGGCGTAAAAAGAGGAATACTCTTAAAAAGTTTAGGAATAATTAATTGATTTCGGACTACTAGATAACGGAATATTTAAATAATATACTAGCGGTAGGTAAAGTAGATATAACTATAACTATTTATTAATACCCGGCGCGTATACCTTTAAAATTAATAACTTGCGGTATTATTAAAATAATAAGAATACGTTAGGCGCTTTATTTTCGATTAAATAACTTCGAGATTATAACCTCTACTACTAGGTAGTGTATTTTTAGGTACTCGCTAATAACGCGTAAAATAGATAATAGGTAATTTACGATACCTAGATATATATATTTATACTATAAATACCTAAACCGGTATAAATTTATTAAAGGAAATCCTAGGAGGAATCGAGAGGTTATTAATTTAAAAGCTCTATTAATACTTTATTAATACTCTATTAATACTCTATCTAAATTTTATTCGTAGTTTATCCGAGATTTACTTCTTAATTTTCTATCCTACCCGATATTCTACCGATAAGGTATTTATAGAGGTTTATATTATTGATACTATTTAGTAGAATAGACCTTTATATATTATAGACTATATATATTTAATTTTAAAAACTAGAGTATCTATACTAATAGAGTATTTATGAATAATTTTATAGAATATATTATTTTATAAAACTAGTAACTAGGTTTAATTTTCTATTTTATACGATTTATAATTACTTATTATAGAGCGGCTATACCCTAATATAATACGTAGTTTATTCTACTATATATTATTCGGAAACCCTATTAATAGTTAATAATTTACGTAATTTCAAGCGGTAAGGTAGGTACTACTTTCATAACGAAGATTTAGTTTATATTCGTAAATTAATAATATTAACCTCAATTTGCCTCTTATAGATTATAATTCTTTTTAAGAGTAGTAACTTTCTTCTTCTTCAATAAGGGTATATAAACTTATTTAACGATATTGTCGAGGACTAAGGTATTCGATTATAAATTTAATTTCTAGCTATTTAGAGCGACAGCGACGTTCATAGAGATAGTAGAGGAGTAGATAGTTCGCGTATACGATTTACTATAGTGGGGCCATCGGATCTCGGGGAAAAATCGAAAACGCTTTCTCATTAATAAGACAGGGGTATTAGTAGCGACATCGCGGCAGCTACCTTAGTGAAACGAGGATCTGGAAGTTGTCGATCTGATAACCATTTCTAAGATGCCTACGAGTATTAGTGGGCTCGACTTCCTCTTGATAGTTCGAAGCTGCAGTACCAGCTAGCGTTTATCTGCCATTCCGCCGACCTCAAGCCGATCCTCATCTACAGCCCCAAAAGGTCCTGGACTGCTAAAGCGATGACCTCATGATCCCAACCCATAGATCTATCTAACTATTCCCTTAGCTCAATTACAATCCAATATGTCGGACGCACCTCTCCCATCTTCCTTCGATGGGGACATGTGAGATGCCCTCTTATACAGAGGGATTCCATTGTTACTAATTAGAAGCTTAGAGACTTCTACGAAGAAAACCGCTGGCAGAAATTCACCCGCCGCCTAAAAGAAGAACCCCTCATCCCTATCGGCGTCGGCCTTACCTGCTGGGCATTGTTCGGGGCCTCACGCTCCATGCGTAAAGGCGATGGCGCCAGAACAAACCAACTGTTTCGCTACCGTCTTTATGCCCAGGCCTTCACTATTGTTACTATGCTTGGTGGATCCTGGTACTACAATGCAGATAGGCTGAAGAGGAAGGATTTTACGGATCTGATATCAAAGAAGAAGGCGCAGGAGAAGAAGGAGGCGTGGATTCGGGAGCTGGAGGCAAGAGATGCCGAGGATAAGGAATGGAGGGCGAAGATGGGGAGGGTTAGGGATATGAAGCGGGAAGAAGCGGAAAACGAGGCGCTCGAAGAGAAGAGGCGGAGGGATGGAAAGAGCGACGATGGAAGAGGTATTATCGAGACAGTGAAGGGAAAATTGAAGGATGCTAAGAAGACGGAACTTGCACGAGAGGCGGCGGAGCAGCAGCCAAATTTAGCATCTTTAGCACGCCAGAGAAGAGCGGAGATGGAGAAGAAGCAGGAGATCGTAAAGAGGGAGCAGCAAATGGTCAAAGAAAGTGCAGGCATGGGACCCGACACTCGAGTTTGGGGAGAGAATGGTGGGGGGTTTTTTGGATGGAAACGGATCGTCAATTTGTGGAACAAGCCGAATGATGACAAATCGCAGAACGTGAGTTCAGAAAGTAAATAGACGCAAGGTGGTGGTTCTCTGTATACAATTCAAGCATTGCGTGAGGGGCATGAATCGGCGTTGAATGGTGCTTAATGAGGCTCGAGCATCATCGAGAAGCGATATCTAGGAACACGCGTTTCTCCTCAACAGATCAAGCCCCCGCTCAAGATCAGCCTCCTGTTTAGTGTGCCGTATAACACCATGCCATGCCATGCGTGGAATATCTCGCGCCCCCCTGATCTTGACTGTCCTCGACCTCCCATGTATTTTTCTTTCCCATATCCAATCATCCTTGCCGTTGCTTATGCTTCGGATTCTTCGAACATATAATATATACGTAGCCTTTCCTCCGGACGCTCTGGATCCCAATTAGCATCCTTGGCCCCAAGCGATGGTAAAAGAACCCACCTTGCAACCATCACAAAGCTTTTTCACACTACTCCTAACCTTCATTCCCCTAACCAGTTCCGTTGTCGGAGGCCTCGCCAGCTCTGGCTTCGGTCTTCCCCCATAATTCCTAAGCAGTCCTGTTGACCAGCGCCATGCTCTTTGTATCCGTACTGTGCTATCGTAAACTCTCCTGATAGATGTGCTGAAGCTGCGGGCAGCACATGCTGCACATATGGAGTCTTGGGGCGTTTGGCGACGCCATGATGCTGGTAAAAGGGCACGTGGATACGGGAGGGAGGGAGGGCGAAGCATCGTCGATATTGCGTTTGTGGTCCGCGATGAGAGCATCGTAATAGTCACTGGTGCGAACGTGGAAGAGGGGGAGCTGTCTGATGTGAGGACGCTACTCAATGGCTAACAGAATAATGATTGTTGACTTGAGTTGAGGTATCTCAGTCATGAACAAGGCCGGGAGCAGTATATGCCAAGAACTTCAGCCCTATTGTTTACGAGCATGGGACCCCCGGCCCGAGTGTGACTACAGTACTCTCGATATTGCGCTGCTACAAGATGGTCCTTTTTTCTGCTAAATGGGTCAGGACGACTAGGTGAGGAGGTGTGAAATGGAATGGAAATAGAAGTGAAAAAACAACGTGCTGCTGTTTGGAATACTGTCTGTACAGGGCAAGCCTAACAGATGTTTCGCTCTGCCTCATTTCTATGTACGACAGTCCTTTTAGGTCCATCGAAAACCACCAGTGGCCAGTCAGAGCCTCTTTCACCTACAAGCAGATCGTTCAATGCTACTCAGCTAATCAGCTTGCTTCTCGCTACCCACAATACTGAAGGCAGGGTGCGTGCCTTGGGTTGGTTGTTGAGGCTCACCAGTCTAGTTTCGATGGTTTAGCTTGATGACGAGCTGCTGCATGGTAACTGACATAGACGGAGACGACATAGTCGCAGCTACTATGGATCTCAACAGTCGTATGAACATACAGAAGACAGAATACCCAACGAAAGAAACGAAAAAGGCATGCTCGGTCACCATGTGGTAAGACGGCCAATGGCTTGACAAATATGACAACATAAGACGTTCGCACTTCGAGGGACTTCGCAGCCCCAACCCGTATCAATGAAAGAGATTGTCGAAGATGAACGTGGTAGAAAGGGTAGGAGTCGCAGAATCAACCCAAAAGGCAATGATGATGATCTGAAGATTGTTGACCCCGTTTTTCTCCCAAATGTCTTACTGTAACCTTATTTCGCTTCAGTCTTCGCTCGCTCAGCTATTAACGTCCACGAAAGCAGTTCAGCGAATGTTCATGACACCCGCGGATTGACAGTCACTCCACATGCGCCTACAGGAAATCTGCATATGACAGTCGTCTATGAATCGCGTGATGGAGGAAGGTATGCCACTCTATCGTGGGACGGTATCGTCGATGCTGACATAAATCGCTGCCCCTGCTGGCGATGCTAATGAACGACGTCCCATTCCTGCATCTCTTGCATACTTGGGTGTGGCGATCTCTCCATTACCTACAATCCTGTACGTGTTCCTACAGATGCTAGTCGATGGGTTGGACGCAAGTACATGACTCAGCGCAGAAAGTTGCCCTCTTCCAAAATCGGCTCCAAACTTGGTTAGCCTGTAACGCTTCCAACCCTGCAGGATAACGTTATAAACCATTGTACACCCTTGCGCGACCATGCGTTAGACCGAATACCGAGTATGACTAGAAATGTCGCACATTTGGCCCTCGTTTCTCCGGCCTTAAGATGTTGGGTTGGTAAGGGCCAAGATGATCAGTAATTGCGACATGACAAAGATTGTAGCTTTAAGTCTGCTTCGAGATGAAGTAGGAAGGGGCACTGTATATGAAATACCTCAATCTCCCTTCCTGGAATACTGATAACATATCCTCGTCCAACAATCATCTCAATCTCTGCGTTCTACCTGTCCTCACAAATCAGCCTTCTTTCATCCAAACATCGGCATTTGCAACAGCGCCCCCCAACTCAAGCGCAAGGGAGTTCCCTTCTATGACTGAAGCCTGGCACAACAGAACCTACCCTGCCATCGATCCCAGCAGGCCTTCCCTCTCCACCGAAGGCAAAACAATCTTTATCACAGGTGAGTTACTTTCATCCCCACGATATCGATCAGAGAGATGTATTGAGCTAATCTAGATCTACTTATCAGGCGGTGGCACTGGCATTGACCTTGACGTCACCCGTAGCTTTGCAGTGGCCGGAGCTCCCACGATAGCCATCTCAGGCCGAACCGAAAAGACGCTCTTAGCCGCCAAAAAAGGCATCGAAGCCTCGTTCCCGCATACCAAAGTTCCCACCTTCGTCGCCGACAGCACGGACGAGAAAGCAGTCGACGCAGCTTTCAGGCCATTGGCCATGTCGACGAGCTGGTCAACAATGCAGGCTTCATGGCCGATATTGTCACGGTGGCAGAGTCTGAGCCGGCCGACTGGTGGAAGGCTTTTGAAGTCAACGTCCTTGGTGCCTATCTCGTCGCGCGCGCCTTCCTTAAAGTTGCAGCGCCAAATAATGCCGTGCTCGTCCATCTAAGCACGGGTGCGGTGCACTTGCCACCTACTCCGCATTACAGCTCGTACAAGTGTGGCTGCTGAAAACCCTGGCATTAGGGTGACCAACGTGCATCCGGGCGTTGTGGAGCCGTTGATGGGAAATAAGGCATTGGATACTGGGGCGCCATATCCGATTGATGAAAGTGAGGGTCGTTCTTTCACCGTACTATCGAACACTACTGGTAGAAAGGGCCTGTGTTAGTCACCTTACACTGCTGATGTATATTCTTCTGATAATTTCGCTACCTGCAGATTTTCTTGTTTGGGCAACGAGGCATGGAGCGGCGTTCCTGACAAGAAAGCTTGTGTGGTCTAATTGGGATGTTGAGGAGATGATGGCGCGCGAAAAACAGATTGATGAAGGTGATTCAATGACGCTGGGACTTCAGGGATGGCCCTACAACAACTATACGTCCAAGACGAACAACGCTATCAAGAGCAATGGCACAAACGGTACGAACGGTGTGAATGCTTATTAAGTGAGCCCTTAACTCTGTGGAGGACTGATTCCTTGTTCAAAAGGTCGCTAGCATGTTGGAATTAGAATCAAACGAGACATTCATTCATACGCGCTACTATGCTCACCATTGATATGGAAGAAATTGCGACGAAACTTGCTCTGCGCCTACTCTATATAAAGATTATCTAGGGTGAGCGCCGCCTCGGTGCCGCACAGCAAGGGCGACTTCGTGGAACGATGTATTCCTGGGGCCAGTGCATCTACCGCACGGCAAATCCAACATACCCAAACTCAGTCAAGTCCAGCGCTCTTGCTAAACAGCAGGCGGCCCGCTCCCACATTCGTCTCATATCATGTTCAATATCATGTTTCGTTTAGTTGTTTCGCGAAACCGTCTACAAATTGATGACGGAGGTCAACTTTTTATCTGAACTTGCTTAGTCTAATTGCCATGCGAAAGGCGTAGACTTGGACGGGTAGGGAGGCTCAAGCCGAATATTTCGAATATTGGATCTTGAATAAAGTAGGACATATGACAGAACAATATTTCGATCTCTTACGCGGATAGTAGTCAAATATCAGGGCTTTCCAACGCTACGTCTGCCAATCATCTTGACTCAGCCCATCTCTAGAAGACATTGCGACGGCGTCTTCCATGTTTCTTGTGGTATTCAATGGCTTAACAACGTCAGCCTCCGAATGTCCTGGCGGGCAAGAATTTCCAATCCTATGGTAGAGTAAGTCCAGCGTGAGATCTCACGTGAGAATGAATCGTTCTGATCCTCATCAAATGGAGTATTAGAAGGAACTTGGCCGATTGCACCCAGGATGGATCTCGCAATGGAAGCTTGTTCTAACACAGGGGTAATACCTCCAGTCATGAAACATTTGTGAAAGCTTGCTGCCGCGGGTGAGACCTGCGGAATTTCAGATTTCGGGGGCGGTGGTAATGATTGGTCCAAATCTACTTCCTTGATCTTCTGTGAAGATATGTTTGTTTGAAAGCTGGCAACTCCGGTCGATGGGCCGGCACTTGCCCAGCTTTCGCTTTCCCTTGACATATTGGTGGATACGAGGATTGCGAACCTGTCCTTTGACCTGGGGTTCTCCGTTTCATCCAAGCTGCGATGAGTCATCAGCTCGTGCGCGATAGGTAGAGAAGGCTGAGACAACTCGGAGATTTCGTGTCCGGAGCCTGTGGGTGTTGACGCGTCCAGCAGTTCTGCTTTCCCGCTGTCAGGAAGCTCTCGTTATATTCCAACTAAACTGTTCATGCGATTTCCTGGAAGGCGAAGGTATCTGGATTGTCCAATGCTTTGGTAGCTCCGTGGCCTCCGCGCTATCGCGGCTCTTTCCTCCGCGGCGAGACGGTACGTACCGACCAAATTCAATAAGTCTGTAGCTAATCTAAATGGACTCAGGATGTGTCCATTTTCTTCTGGCCACAGGAGTCCGCACAGACTGCCTGTACTGCCTCATTAATGAGGACGAGAGCGACTTTTCCATCGGGACTAATTCCGTAACAACCTCCACTCCGTGTCATTAGAGAAAGTACCGACGGAGTGATTTCTCTATTAGAACGTCACCAAGTATCTATGCCATCACCGTCTCCTTCACTGCAAGCGATAATGCAGCACAATCGGTCGTGCTTTCAATACCTTCACTGCTTCTTTTGATCCAGGGGAAATTTCAACGTATGGTGCCGGTGGCGTTCCTACGCCCTTCAACTTCTCCGATATGCCATGTGGGACGTACGACAACATCTCGGACGATGCACCATATTGGCCCTATATTGTAGCGTCTAGCAGCCTCTTCGAACAAATGGGAGGAGGTTACGAGCGCTGTCAACTCATCTCGTGGCCGGATCCTCCAATGTCTCTCATTCCCGGTGCGTCTGACAGACCCTTCGGAGGCCCAATACAAAGTCTTTCCCGCAAAGGAGAGCGCCAGCACCAGCCCTTGAACTGCCCCAGGCTCCTGAACGAACCTCAGGGCCGACTTAGAAGTGCAGAATAAATCTAGAGATCTGCCACAACCGGCCCACACTCTCTTCGCCACCTTATCTATAAGGGTGGAGGGATGTTACCAGGATACTTGATCAGAAGAGGCGAGAGTAGGCTACAGGAATCGGGTGTCGTTACAGTGTACATGGTTTCTATGGGTCTGTTGATGTACTAATAAGTCACTGTAACGCTTCGGTGGACCAAAAACGTGCATCAGGCTGGCCCACCGAAGATACAGGAGGGAGAAGACTGTCGAGGAGGGAGTGGAAAGAATTGGTGGTGACCTAATCTATGGTGGTTATGATAGTGCTGGAAGCGTCAGCGGCTTAAGACGTAGGAGTAGAAACAGTGAGGATGGTACTCTTCGACGCAGGGTGTCAACCATGAGAAGATATCTGTTCTACTTTACTGCCAAGACCTTCAGCCCTATCAATCGTCGGTAATTTCCACCATTCTCAAAGTCCCCTACTCATGGCCATCAAGCCCAAAGCAAAATCTCACACCTCGGTAGGGCTCTTCGACATGCCTCTCCGCCTCTTCCCAACTCTCTCTTTCCCCATCTGCTAACTCCCACCGCAATGCCACCCATCCGCCGCTACCTCCGCATAACAGAATACTCCGTCCTCGAATGCCGCATCTACCTCAACAACCCCTCCGACGCCCACCGCTGGCTCCTCAACCCCCGCGCGCCCATCCTCCCACGCGTCATCGAAGCAGTTCGCCCGCTCGTTCTCCCAAAGCTGCGTGAAGAGAATGCGCGAGCGAAGTCGGGCAAAGGCGGGAAGAAGAAGGGATGGAAGGATATCGTTGTCGAGGATGAGTTTGAGGTTTCTGTCTTTTTGACGGAGACGAGTACGCGGCATTCGATTTTGAGGAGGGAGAAGGTGGCGGAGGGTGGGAAGGGGAGGTTGGGGATTAGGGGTGGGAGGTTGACTGGGACGAGGGATGTGCCGGTTGAAGTTGGGGAGGGGGGGCCTGGGTTGTTGAGGGAAGAGAGTGATGAGATGCGGGAAGTGCGGCTAGCGGATTTACCTGCTGCTGGGGGAGAGGTTACGGATGGGGTGGTTATGCTGCCGAAGGAAGAAAGTAGGGAAGAGCTATTCGTGTCTGATGGATCAGATGCTGTAAAGTCTCAGCGAGAGACGAGATCTACGGGAATGCGGAAGGGTGCTGCGGCTGATGATGCTGTTGGGGATGATGATAAGAAGAAGCTGGGAATGAATACTACGTATGATGGCTTCAGTATCTACGGACGAATTCTATGCTTAGTGGTGAAGAGGAGAGGGTCGGCGAAAGGCAAGGAAGTGGCTGGAGGTACAGGACAGGCTATGATGGAAGACTGGATTGCTTCTACACAGATGGCAGAGGGGCAAATGGTTGATGAATAGCTGAGAGGCCTATGGGAGCTCAGGAAGCTTTTCGAGCGTGGGGTATCCGCTCTCAAGGCTGTTCGATGGTGATTATGGCCTGCTGTAGACCTGAAGCGTTCGGTCGCCCTAGTACCAGCTTCAAGATTACGAGATGACCAGGTAAGTCGCCTCAGGTGCGTTCATGGTCTGATAATGACTCATTGAGTATGTAGTACTGGAGAGCTTCATTGCCGGAGATCTGAAGATCACTCCACCCAGGTGGTATCAGATCCAGATTTTTGCTCAAATCGCACGTATCTGAGCATGCCCTCTCCTTGGAGATGTCTTCAGCTTCTCCTGAAAATGATTAGCTGAGCTGTAATGGTTCTAATCAATTTCATTGCACGATTGATACTCTCAAAATCAAGTCTGAGAAAGCGAGTCTAGCACAACACGCACAATATAGAAGCTTCTGTGACCTGGCTCATTTCCTGACCGGAAAAGCTAAGTCCATTGACGAGAGTCGCAAATGTTGGCAGCTCTTTGTATTTGGCATAAAATCAGATTCCTGCTCTAGCTCTAGAAAGCAGTGATAATTCTCAGCTCGTCAAGCATATGAAAGACATCCTTTCGTGCTCCAACTCTGGAAAAGGGACACTCTTCAGCTCTTCGTAACTAAAAAGTGCCCGTTTTGTGCTCCGACTTCGAAGGAAGCCAAGCATTCGCTGGTGTTTAACCCCAAATCCGCGCACAATCCGTAGGATTTGAAGGCTCGAATCTCACGCTATAGAACGATCAGCGCATATGGCGATAGATCATCAAACATTATCTCCGGGATAATTCGAAATCCGATATATCGATTATTTCAAAATTATAGCGGCGTCTGTTGCAACCGGGCGAGCATCTCCATGCATGGAAACAGGACCTTTAAAACCAATATTAGCTCAATGAACTCGTTAGCTTAGGTAGTGTATGACAAATATCGTCTCTCCTAGAAGGTCTGGTGGATTGGTGGTGTACGTCCATTGGTGCTCTGCAATTTGGGACTCTGATATTTACGTTGATAAACGCAAAATTCGTATTTAGCGTATAGATAGACCCCCGCTACAGCATTTTACCGTATAGCGCACCGTTTCGTAGAAGCTGACATGAAGGCAAGGACATTGAGGGTGTAGAAGGAGGAGGTCCTACGAAGAATTCTGGCTAAGAGCAAGTTTCATGGCGTCCCGATTTGCTCATTTCCACAGCGCGCTTTCGCCTGCCTCGAATCTATTCTGGTTTCAGGTTCAGCTTCCCGTGCAACACGGCCAAATTTCCCACCATACAAGCCACACGCCATGACCTAGCGGAGGATCTGGAAGCCGAGAGACCTCGGCTAATTGACTGCAAGTCTGGGGCGGCGGGCCCGTAAACCCAAGCCACGGTTCTGGACAAAGGAACTATTTCATGCAGCTTGGAAGGCGAATGTGGCGCACGTTCAGCTTTGTTGTTGATGCAAAGACGGAGCGAAACGAGCTGCTGGATGGCGGACGTGGGAGCCTGGACGATGCACAGTATGTTTGAGCGAGCGGGCTCTTACTGAGGTGTGCGTGTCTGCGACGATGCAGGAGTTTGGCGGGTTCCTGCTTCAATGCTTCACTTCACTTCTTCGGGTGTACGAGATAGCAGGGTCAGTGCAGGGAGGTCGTAGATTTGTCCGAATACCTAAGCTCGCGATGAACTTCCTTGGGAAGGCCGTCTGGTTGCTCTGGTCAGTGCTCATCAAGGTCAATACCATCGCACCCTCCATAATTTCGGTTCCGACAGGCTAGTCATGTAATATTGAGACTTGTTATGCAGGAGACCAGATTCGTCGTACCTGCATTTGGTGAGGTGTGGCTGCTAATTATGCTAAATTTCTAGCTGCAGCTTTCCACGTGGTTTGGCGCAAGCGTCCCTGCAATGCAGATCAAACAAGATGTGCAACCTATTTGAGTTGGCCCTGATCGTGTTTGATCTACCTGCTCTTTGACCCATGTTGCTTTTCCAAGATGAGAGATTGCGACGAGGTGTTGGCTCATCGCATTGTTGACAGGAGGATTGCGAGGATGACGACTATGACAGCAATAGAACTCGTGTAAGCTCGTATCCAATCAGTGTCCCTACCGCTTCCCGAGCGGCCAGGGATAGGGAGCTGTGCCTCATCTGTAATCGCATCACGAGGCCAATCTTTCCTGTTTCTAAACTATGATAGCCTCCCATAGAATGTCTCCAGCAATCCACTCGCATCACTCATCCTTCGTGGATCTCGGGCCCAAGAAAGGGGCCGAGTTTCATCCTGTTGCCTGCGTTAAGACAGAACACGAAGGATTTGATGCCGATAGGCATGTCGTGACAGATTTTTCGTATAGGATGACTTTCATTGGAGATTACTTTACATGTTGGTCATCAGAAAGGATGACGCCAAGATGGGTGCTTCGTGTTCAATTTGCTTCATCATCACGGCCCCAGATGGTCGGCAGAAGTGACCTGAAGTCAGATGAAATGACGGATGACGAATGGCGAGGCCCCCAAGAAGCCATTATTGAAGGTTATGGTTCATGCGTCAGCAAAGTTTTGCTAATGCAGGCTAGTCTCTAAATACGAAGTAACGCGTTGCGACTGGTCGCGAAGTCAGGAAATGCCTCCGACTTCCATCGAAATCGCTCTCAAAAATCAAAGATATCGATGATGTAGTATCAAGTGACCGCCCATCACACATCGCTGTCCAATCTCCGGCAAAAGAGTAAAGTACTTTAGATTGGCAAAAGTCGCAGGGGCCCCCAAGAATTCATAGCGGTCAAAAATCAGGTGACACGGAGTAATAATAACACTTTCATGCCACCACACCATCAGCCCTGGCATGGAAACGGCAAATTAGACGAATTCCCAGCAGCCCGCGCGTCAATTTTTTTTCTTGAAGCTTGCTAGCTCCTTTCTGGAAGGATTGCCCCATTACTTTACCTTTCCACAAAGAGCTTGCAAGCTTGCATGCTTGCATGTTTTGCCGGGCACCAGGCTACCCCTGTCGTTTGCGCCCTGAATATCTTCACACCGCCAACCACACCAAAGCCAAGTCAATCAAACTTAGCTTCTTGCAAATTACGACTGGACACGGCTGTAGACGGCAAGATGGCCGTACATTCTAGTATGATGACAGGCAACAGTCGAAATCATAAATACCCACCTCTTCCCCCTTAACTCTGCTTTAACAATCCACGCAACCATACAAAAGCATACGCTCACAGAATACTCATACACCCAAACCAGCAATCAATACCGCTTAGCACCCAGCAGATATCGACCCACATACACATCGACTCCCAGTCCTCCAGCCCACATAATACGACTTCCAGTCATACCCGCCAGCCTCTCAATCACGATGCCTGCCTATCACAACGGTCCCTCGCAATCCCAATACCCTCCCTGCCCAGGGCCACCACCAAACCGCCCTCTTCCCAAGATCCCCTCTAAATAGGCCACCCACCGCCCCCTTGGCTATGCTACGACACTGTGATACACTCTATAGGACGCTATATCTTCGGTTTACGGTGCGCATCTCTGCGCGATGACACCCAACTCGGCATGACCAGCCAGCTTCACCGGCTCAGCATACCAACCATTTTCCTGGGAATATTTGGTACACTTTTTCGGAGGATCTTTCAGACCCGAGTCAGATGCTGGGCACTGGCAGCGGCACACACATCACCGAATCACCATCGAACACCTCAGTGGCCTCGAGTTGGCTTTCATCCAACCCGACTCCTACAAATCCTATGCACCACCGTTTCGGCCGAGTGTCAGAACTCAAAACACAAGCATGGACCCTGAGCTGGAATCCTTCGAATGAGGATCGAGAGCACACCACCACCCATTTTCTTCCACATCAGCCTCAACTACGTGGGCTATATTTCCGGTCGCAGAGAACAAGCATGAGTAGCCGCGCAAGAAACACCGCACATTCAATACTACATCATCCTGCAGGGCAATGGGGGTTTTTCGGCATCTCTCATGTTCTGTCTTGTTTGTTTGACAGATACCCATGTACAATATAAATCTAGGAAGTTGGCTCTTCCGGGTTGAAGCCTGGTCTCACATCCATGGCTGAAGGCAAGTCATGGTCTGAATTTCGAAATTGTTAGTCAGCAATTGATCAGTCGAGGAACAAATTTTTTATGAACATAGATTTATCCTTCGCAATGACTACACATTTGTGACCCGGACTAACGGGTAGTATGCTCACGCGAGCTAACCGCCAAACACATGAGAGTTTCGTAACCTCAATGACAGCAATCGTTTCTCGCACTCTGTGATTCGCAACCTTGCATACTCTAATCAGCCGTCCCCCAGCAGTCCAACGCCCACCAAACCCCACTCCCCATCCCTTTCAGTCATAGCTCGTGCGATCAACCAAAAGATCGTCGTCCCAAACCCCCAATGCAACTCCCCGAAACCCCCTATCCCGTCCCTACACCATGATCGACATCCCGAATGCCTGTCTGCCACGTGTACGCGGCTTAAACATCTAACCTGCAGCCCTAAGGAGCTAGTGTTTGGGCTGACACCAGCGCCAAACAGTTTGGAAATCGAGATCTGCGAGACGGTGTCGCAGCGGGAGGAAAGGTGGGGCAGAGTGGGTAGGGTGGTTTCAGCGGTCCGAGATTGGGGATGAGAGATTTGCTGACAGTATTCATGGATAGTGTAACTGGTGCATGGTGAGGGATTGTTGGATGTAACCTTGCGAGGGCCTGAACATGATAATGTCAGGTCTGTTGTACGGAGTAGCTCTCATCCGCTTCTCGGATGCTGACAGAGCTCGAACGTTGGTCGGATGAGGTGCAGGTTACCTCCCGTTGGAAAGCTGGTCTCTTATATAGGTACACCAGTAAATGACCGCTATGCTTGCATGTTTCACAGGACATTTGTGTTTTCTGACTTTGTTCGAGCTTCAATTGGACTCGTCTACTCCCGAGAGAGGCGTTTCTGTGACGTGGAAGCAACGGTCATATTCGATGCCAATTTGACTATCAAACGATCTTAGGAATTACTCCACCAAGTCCTACTGAGGCATTGAGCTGTCGGCAGCCCTCGCATCCAGCCAACCGACCGCTGTGCCAAAGCACGTCTACGCTGCCTTCACCACCTTCATCCGCCTATATTCGACAAGAACCAATGTTTTCGGTCTTATCGAAGCACCTACTTAGCATATTCAAGCAGTAGCAGCCTACATATCTTGGCTATCCTAGCGTGTCTAGCTCGCCTGGCCAACTTGTCTCAGATAGAAGGTTATCCAGAGGATGTAGCTCATAAGTGTTGTATCCGTTACGTACATGGGTTTATTCACCGAGCTAGAATTATACATTGCAGCATCTCACACGGTGACAGTGCGGCATCAATTTTCTCCTCAAATTGATGCAGACTAGCGGATAGATGGAGCAAACCTGGCCACAGCTCCATCACCACGGCAGCTATCAAGTAGATTCAATTACTAAAACTACTCAGATAAGACTTTTATATATATCTTGACCCAAGTTCCAGCCCTGGACCTCCTCAAAATTAATTCGTAAGATCGACTAGCCCGCTAGCGGTAGGCAAAATGGAGTACTCCAGTCCAGTGAGATGTTCCGGGTCAATTTTGGCATTAGCCCATGCAATCATAGTCCCAAGGCTCAGGTCCAGTTGGCAGTCTGTACCTCCATCGGCCTAGCGCGTACACTTTCACGTATCGAGAAACTCCTCAAAGGACTGGGCCCAGAGGGTTATCCGATCTCTGATCTTGGAGGACGATAGATGTATACGTAAAGCATGATGCACTAGAAGATTCTACCTTATTGGCACAGGTAAAGGGGATCAGGCGCTTCGAGAGACGGATTTAAAAAGGCACAAGAGCAAGTCTTAGCGACAAACTGCTGCAACAATTCACGGCCGGTTGGTTAAAAGGATTGAAATAGTTGTATACGACACAGAATGAGTAGCGTTTAGGCCTCCCCTTCTTGCTCATGGAAGTCATGAACAGGTGGCCCCTGAGTATAGGCAAACAAGAGCAGCATTAATGTTTAGACACTTGCCACAGCAATCGCAAATGTCTGGACCGATTTCTATCGATATGCATTCTGCAAGCCTTGCTCGTCACCTTCGTCGACACCAAACCTTAAGAGCCATCTATTCGACAGGCGTCACTCCATAATGCTCTACCACCTGCCAGTAGTTGCTAACCCAGAGTGAAGGGAAGCCGTTCACTCGCATAGAGTCTCAGCAAGCAAGCAGATATCGAAGTGTTAACCGAAATGGTCCACCGATTCCCAACCCCTAGGCGAGACAAGAAGACAAAAATAGTCCTTCGCCACCGGGTCCATGATCCCAAGCGTCGGTTTTGTCTCATCCATCCTTGGAAAAGCTTGGCCAGGGATTTCCAGGGCGAAGTCATACCGATGCACAGCCAGTGCTACAAACGCCAGTACCTCTCGCTTGGCAATAAAACGACCAGAACAGTACGTCGAGCCTCCACCAAAAGGCTTGAAGCTTGGACTACGACTTAGGTCTTTCTTCTCCAGGAAACGTTTGTGGTTGAAGGTTTGGGTATTGGGGCCGAACACCTGCTCTTCTAGGTGGAGTTGGCAGTAGGGCATCATGATCTTTCCGTCTGTACTGAGAGTCTTGTTACCAATAACGACTGGGGCCTCGATGTTGCGTGCGGATGAGTTGACACTCGTGACACGAAGAGTCTCGTTGAATGCGGCTTCGAGGGTAGGTGAATTATTAAGGAGGCGCTCCAAGTCGATCTTGGTATCTATCATGCTGGGGCCAACTTCTTTCCGTATAGTCTGTAAGAGACCAGGGTCGTATAGTAGGTGGCATAGAAGCCAAAAGCAGACTTTGAAGGGATTCGCGTTCGCGCTAGGACCGACCGTTAGTCGTAGCAGAATTGAGTAAATTACCCCTACACCTTTTTGCAAAGAGGCTCCAAGCACTCACCCCCCAAAAAACATCTGAGCCGCAATGCCAATATCCTCATCGGTCATTCCAGCTTGCCTCCGCTTTTCCTCGACCCCACGCAGATAATGACATGTCGGTGGCCGCTTTCCCGTCGGCAATTGGAAATAGCTAATGTAGGCGGCTCTACTTTGGTCTTTGGCTTCATACATGCGCTTGGCGAAAAACGGTGGTAATTGAAATGTGAGCTTCCAGCTTTCTGAGTCGAATGTGTAGAAGTGCTCCAACAAGCGGGGCTCGAGATCCAGAAGAGCGTTTCCAAAGAAAGCTTGTATGGTCGCATTACCCAACACTTCTGCAAACCACTCGTTCAAGGATACCACCTTTTTGGTTCCTGTATTTGACGACAGATCCGGGATTCTGTCCCATCGAAGTCGTTGCTCAATTTCTCTCAGATATACCTCAGTAATGTCTTCTAAGTGGCTACCCGGATGTAATTGCTCTCTGTGGATATCCTGACCTAAATGGACCTGTATTGGTTTTTCTTGGACCTCTGACAATTGTGATTGCCACATTTTCTTGATGCCGTCCTTGGACATACCGAATGTCGTGTAAAGGTCCCGGATACAACCATCAAATGTCAAGATGGTGGAATGTTTATAGACCGTTGAATGGTCTTTCGGTGACATTATGATGTAGAATTTCTGGCCAGCAACGGTGAGAGTGAACGGTTCGCGGGTGTTCCCGAAGTGTTGACTAGATGAATGTGAGCAGGCCGGACCATTCGAAGTGTAGGTAGATAAGCCTCTGAAAATGAGGGTGGGACAAACCGTGCAGAGCGCAGAGTGGCTTCAGAATCTTTGAAGAAGGGTATCGCGTATCCTGTGAAAGGGTGAGCTATCAGGCTCTAGTCGATGCAATGAAATAAAGTGATCCTTTGAGATTTGCTGGAGGCATTTACCTAGGACTAGATAATATAGCTAGGACTAAGTGAGGAACAAGACGTCAATCGGATGCTGCATACATGGTATCCAGTATGGAAGTTCTTTTGGTTCATTGGGCTTCAACATTGGCATGAGGGTGAACCTCCATAGCCGCCAGAGTAACAAGGATCCGGCGAACAGGATTGCGAGCTGGAGAGTGTAAAGCAGAGTCTCGTTGAGTGTAGACAGGCCGGAAATGACGGGAGCGAGCATTGTGGACGAGGCTCACAGTTGTGCCTTACGAAGCTATCCGGTTGTTGATAGTAAAAGCACCAACAGCTTCACCCTGTAGTAAACCCAGGCGGAGGGAGAAAGCTAGAAACAAGAAGGATCGGCGAAGGCCATCACATTCTCTGCGTAGAGCTCAATGGGGCGACTGCACTCGCGTAATGCAGGCTGCCGATCACTGTACAGATCGTAAGCGCTAAGTTTTGAAGCCAACAGCCAACCGAAGGGTCGGGAAGGGACGAGTTTAGCAGATTGAATAGGGGAAAGGAATGTGACACATTTTCCTTTCCCTACATAAAGTAGAATCCAACAAGGGCGCTAGGGCTACCCACGGAGCCTGCCCAGGAGACCCTCCTACGAGTGATTTTGATATTCCAAGTAACAGTAGTCCCGGCTCCGATTCCGGGTGCGTCCAAATTTTTGATGTTTTTGGTTATTGTCGAGGTGATAAGTAATAAATATTTTAGACAATTCTATTTTATTTCTATTCGGCTTCTTTACTCATTCCTTATAGTTAATAAATAAAAGTATTTAAGCGATATAAAAATTATATTAAAATAAATTATTTTTATATTTATATTTTATCGTTTTAAATTATTATTAGAATATATATTTTCTTTAAAATTCTAATAAGAGTAATTATTTTTAATCTAGTATAAGGTTTTTATAATTTAAATTCGTAAATAATTTAGAGATTAAATATTTTTAAATAAAGATAATAGTAAAATCTAAACGAAAACCTACGAGATATATAGATATATATATAAAAACGATTATTTTAAATAGATTTCGAGAATCGTAAAAATATATAAATAATTCTTTAATTTTAAAAATTTCTATAATCTAGAAATAAAATTATACTCTTTAAGAAAAATACTATTTTAACTCTAAAAACGATTTCGTTTAAATAATTTTATTTATTAAATTCGCGGATATTCGGGTTATAATATAGTAAATAATAAATTAAAATAAAATATAATCGAAAATCGAAAAAGATTTTAGAGTTTAATAAATTTTATTTTAATAAATTTATAATAATTCATTTTAATATTATAATTCTATATATTAAATTATAATAATTTCTAAATATAACTTATTACTATTTTTATAAATATATAAATATATAATCTATTACTATCTCTATATATAGTTTATATATACTCTTATATATAATTTATTACGTAGTTATTTAAAACAAATAATAGGATAGATTTTAGAGTTACTCTAGAGTTATTTCTAAAATATATTTATTCTAGCGCCTAGAGACTTTCTTGAGACTCGATTAGAGACTCGTTTAAAAACTCTATCTTATTAATTATTTTAGTAATCGCGTGATAAATTATATATAGAGATAGTAATAAGTTATATATATAATCTTTTATATAGAATTATAATATTAAAATTAATAGTTATAGAGTTATCGACTTAGTAGGCCGGCCAAAATCCTAAAATCTTTTTCAATTTTCAATTATATCCTACCCTGGCTTATTATCCGCCGTATAGCTAGTACTAAAACTTTATAGTTGAAAGTTTAAGTGTATCTCCGATCGTTGCTTAATCACTACCTTATCTCACCCTTATTGCTGTCCGTGCCGTGACGGGTATATATTGTGACACCACTTTCTCTAATTTGTTCGCTCACTTCGTGAGCTACCTTCTTTATTTATCATGAGTATCACATATAGTCAGTGATGTTATGAAATTTCTATGCACTGTGGGGTATTTTTATACCCCACCACCGCCTGTTCTTAGAAACCTTCGTGCTACAACGCAATATCATACCTACACCGTACTTTCCCTACCCTTGCCTATCCTGATCGTGATACCTCGCCTTGTTTGCGTGAGTATCACCATTAAAGAAGTCACAATGCCGAGGATAAGCCGACGAAGTCCTCCTCAAGCCGCCGCGTCTTAATTGGCTCGTTCTATCAAGATCGCAGCCGAGCAAAGTGAGAATCGCGACATTATAGGCACCTCCAGAAAATTAACGGTAGAACAACGCTTGCCTGAGGTGCGAAAAGCTCAGAAGGTCACACTTAAAGCCACTACCAAACTGGAGGCTGCGTACGTGCAGATTCATGGACCGACACCACAAGAGCCGTGCCAAGAGTGCCAGCGGGGGAGTGGCCCCTTCAAAGAATGTGTTTTCGCAAACACAGGTGATGAGAAGGAAATATTGGGGGGCGCTTGCGCGAATTGCTACTATGAAGAGGGTTATTGCGGAAAGTCCTGGGGGCGCACACCATGGGGGCGTAACGTACAGTTCGGATACAGCCGTAGATACCGAGGTCCTTAGATTTATAGGGGGATTATATATAAATCTAAATACTACCGTATTAACTATATTACCGTCACCGCTTTGAATATTAACGTACATCGGCAAAGCGGGAGCCCGCACGAGAAGAGTCGAGGTATTAAATCCGCATTTTCCTAGCTTTTGGCGGAAAAATAACGAAAAGAGAACGTTCAAAAAAATAAAAAAAAATAAAATTTATTTTTTAATAAAAACCCTAAAAATAGTAACTTCGGATTTAAGATTTTAAATCCGTGATTTTCTACTAGCGCCGGGTAGCTCGCTAAGGCTATATAGAGCGCTATAACTACGCTAGTCTAATTTCAATTTTAAATTACGTCGATTTATGAAAATTATATACGCGCGTAATACCCCTTAAGTTAGCGCGGTATTATAGACTATATAATTTACTTATAGTTATATATATTTAATTATCTACCGGTACTACTTAGACTAGTTTATTTTAATTTATTTAAAATTATTTAAAATGAGTCGAGGTACTAAATACGTATTTAGATACTTTAGACGAAAGTAGGTATTAAATCGATCTCTAGGGCTAGTATATAAGTTGAATAAATCTCTACGTCTTTTCCGTCTTTTTCGGTAAAATACTAGCTTACCGCTTTACCGATATAGTATATCGTTATTATATATATAGTTATCGTTTATCTACTCTATTTATATCTCCTATATATCGCTATTACTTTTCTACCCTAGTATTCCGTTTTATACTATTAATTAAATTAATTTAAAAACGCCCCGTTAATAATCCGTTACTCCTACGACTCTCGCTCGTTTATATTTATAACGGTAATAAAATTATTTTTAGATTACTTCTTTATAGAGGTAAAAGACTTAGTTTTACTCTCCGTTTTTAATATAAAACTCTTTATTTTTACCTAGCGAGGTTATAATTCGCTTTAAATTTATTTCTATATTTTAATAAATTTAAATTATTACTACCCGAGTATTAATAAAGTAAATAAAATAAGAGGGTTTTCTTAACTATTAAAAACGGGTTTATATAATTATATTAGAGTCTTTTTATTACGGAGGCGGCGTAATTTTATTTAAAAAAACGGAGGTTATTATTAAATAAATTAGAGTAGAATTTCGAGCGGATTATTAATAATAATAATATTATTTTATTACTCCCACTTTTATTCCTATTTTACCGCCTCCTCTTTATACTCCCGTTTTATCGTTATTTATTTACGGTTCTTGATTTCTCTTTCGGAGGCTTCGAAAGTAGTTAGTTTATAAATAATAATTTTATTATACTTCTTCTTCTTTTATAAAACTTACTACTATATTTTCTTAATAAGCGGCGGTATTAATAGTTTAGTAATAATTCTATATATCTACTCCTAGTATATTTTATAAGTTCTAGTTATATTAATAAAGAAATCTTCGAGTTAAATAACTAGTTTATTAGTTAACTACCGAGGAAAGTTTTAATATAATTATTAAAGAGTCGTTATTATAATAAGGAATTTATTTTTATTAAAATTATAAAATCTAGCCGTATCTTTATCGTTAAGAGAGAGTATTTTATTATAATATTATAGTTTTTATTCTCTAAGAATTAGGGTATCTATTAATTATTAACGAGAGTAGAAAAAAAAAATAGAATTAAAAATTCTTTAATATATACCCGTGAAAAGTAATAATAATATAATAACGCGTTCTATAAATATATCTCGTAGTTATATATTAATTCTAGATTATTAGGTAAATCCTTAGCCTTAATAATAATAACTTTATTAATAATTTATTTAGAATTCGCCCTTTTAATAACGTAGATAAATATTTTATTAATAACGATATTAAATACCTTATAATTAATTACTTTTAAAATATCGACGCGAGACCGATCCTCTTCTAAATATAATTTACGATAGAGTAATCGTAATTTTATTATTATAATTTTAACGGTATTTTTAATTAAAACCTAAAGATTTATAATAGTATAAAGAATAAAATAAATACCCTCGTTCCTTTAGGTAGAACTTACCCTAAGATTATACTAATTTTATATATAATATTATAAGACTAGTAGTTCTTTATAGTACTAGTAATTCTTGAAATATATTTATTTAATTAATTATAATAGAGATATTAATACCTCCCGGTTCTAGTTAAACGAGGTAATACTACTTTTTATCTAGTTTTAAAAAGTATTATAAATCTCGTCTCTTTTTTTCTTTATATAGTTTTATTTACTATTATTTACCCTAGCCTAAATATTTTATATTATATATTAATTATATAACTAGAGTTAGTAATTAAATAGTTTTAATAAAAATATAGTAATAAAGCCTTTTTCTTAATATATAATAATAATATAAAGAGGTAAATAGTCGCCTTAAAACTTATCGTCTAAAATATTAAAGAAGTAGTTATATATTTCTTTAAATTCCTACGTAGTAAACGAAAATACCGCGGGAAAAGTTATATTTATATTAATAATTCTAACTATTATAAGTAATAGTAACTTGATAGTATTAATATTAATATTATAATATAGTATTATTTACTTTAGCCTAGCTTAATTTATTTTAGATTTAATTTAAATTTAAATTAATTCCTTATTTCTATCCTAATATAGTCGGGATAGAAAATAAATAAATACTCTATATACTAGTTTTTATTTAGATAATAGTTAGCTCTATTTTAATTTTTATTCTTTATCTTTTATTTTAACTTACTTTTATACTATTATTAAATTATAGTTTAATAAACCTAATTTATAGTTTAATAAATATCTAGATATTAATCCCGTTTTTTAATATTATAAAAGATTAATTATCTAGCTAGTATTTCTTAATATTAAAATAATTATTATAAAGAATTAACTCCTTGACTCCGAAGACCGCGTACGATAATTCCTCGCTAAAATTTAAAATAACTTTATTAGTTTCCTAAATACTTTCGACTATTTATATATTTAAATCGAGAGTAATTCCTCGTTCGATATTTTATCCTTATTTATATTTCTTTCTCTTTTTATATTAAATATATAATCTCTAGTTTATACTATTATTTAGGTAATAGCCTAGGTTATATTTATTATAATTTAAACTATATTTTAACCCCCGCTCTAGATATTCGATAAAAGTACTTTTAATAATATTATTATTATAGGCCTACGCTCGTCTTCTCTTTTAAATATTTAATAATTAATTTTTTTACGATCTCGAATATCTCTTAGATTCGAAAAGCTCCTAGATATTTTAAAATATAAAGAAGACTAGGATAAATTAGATATTTAAGAGTAAATATTAATATAACGGATATATATAAATTACAACCATTACTTTATCGATAATAATAAGATTATTTATATAGAGTTTAAATTAACTATCGGTAAAAAGATCTCTAATTTAATAAATTATTATTAAAAAGAGGGTCTTTATACCTTAACTAATTTTATTAATTAACGAAAGAAGTTACGAGAGATATATAATAACCCGTTTAAATAAAAGGATACTCGGAACTATATCTAGGAATTTAAATAAAACTTTATACTTTTTAATAAATACTTTAACCTCCTTTTTTAAAAAAAGGAATATTCTCGAATAAAGGACGAATCCTTAATTAATATTATAAAATATAATATTAATTATATTACTTAATAGGCCTCTATCTCCTAAAGGAAAATTAATAATTAATAATTATATATCTTTAATAAATATATCTATATATACTCCGAAATCGATTAAGAATTTTAATAGATTAAATATTATTTATCTCGTTAAAGTACCGCTTTTACTAGAGTAAATAGAATAAACTTTAAAGAGATTATTATACTTTTATTAATTTCTATCCCTATAACTCGTTTTAATATAACGAGTACTTTTATTTATATTATAATACTAGTTTTTACTTTTTTATTTAGAGAGTTAATAAACCTCGATTTGGCCTAAATTATTATTAAAAGTAAATTAACGAGAACCCTAATTATTAAAATTATTTATAAGAAATAGAGGTTTTACTTTTATTATAAATTACCTAGGTATAATATAAAGATTTATTTAATTAAGTTAACTAGCCTCTAATCTAGTACTATAATTATAGTCGACGACGACGAGAGTATTATAAGAGGAGTTATTTTAATCGCGGAAAAAGAATAATCCCGGTATAAAATCGTATATTAGGATTATAGGTATTTAAAACTCTATATATATCTTCTTACCTATCGGTTATATCGTTTAATTTATTAACAAACTTTCGCCCTAGTTTATTATATAACTTTTTAAGTCCGACTTTATATTTTATAATAAATATATAGTTATTTCTTATTAATTATAGAATAACTAGTCCCGAATTTAAATTAAAGTCTTAATTAATATTAATATATTAGGCTATCTTTTTATTAATTATAATTTTATATATATTTAATATCTAGCCCTTTATTTTCTTTATTATTTTTATATTATCCGACTTTTTAATAACGTACCTACCGTTATAAAATATATTATTTATATCGTAGAAACGATTTTAAATATTTATAATTATTAAAAACGAATAATTTTCTTTATTATTAAATTTAATTAATACCCCGTCGTAATAGGCCTATTATATCTTTATTAGTATAAAATTATTATTAATTTCTCTAATAACTTTTTAATCTTCGTTTTATATTTTTATTTAAGAAACTATACTCTTAATCCTATAAAAATCTTCGTGGAAAATAAATTCTTTTTTATACTTTAAGAAAGTTTCTAGACTTAAGAATTTTAGTTTTCAATTTTATTTAATACCCGCGTAGGGTAAACCCCGATTTAAAAAGAGTCGCTAGTATATAAAAAACTATTATTATTTATAAACGATAACGCTACTATTAAATAACTAATTCCGATTTAAGAAAAATGACTTTAACTTTAAATTTATTAATAATATATTTAATCCTAGATTTATAAAAAGTAAAACTCGATTTAAGAAAAATTAAATTTAATCCTAGATTTATTAAAAATAAACTAAATCCCTAGCTTAATTTAATATTTATATAGAATAATTTAATATTTTAAAAAAGTTACTTTAATTCTAAATTTATTAATAGTAAATCTAGATTTAAAAGAAGTTTTCTTTATTCTAGTTTTAATTATTTATTCCTATAAGAATTAACTATAATAACGAATATAATTATATTATTATTATTATTAAATAAGGAAAGACGCTTAAGATTAAATATTATAATTTAGTCTTATTTTATTTTAAATTTTAATATTAAGAATAACGAACCTAGTACCTAATTATTTTTAATGTCTACGAGATTAAGTCTCGATTATTTATTAATTTTATTAGATTTAACGAGTAAATTATATTTAATCTATTATTTATAGAAATCGATTAATTTTTAGATATTTTAGAAGAAAACTCGACTCTAAATATCTAACTTTATTAAGAATTTAAATATTATAATTTTAAACCCCGCTTTAGTTAAAATTTTAAATTAAATATTTATAATTAAACCTAAAACCGGGTTATATTTAAAATAAATAAAGAGTTTTATTTCGCCTCTATTATTATTTAAGAAAAGTTTTAAATTTATCGAGATAATAAAAATATTAATCTAACTACGATTTTATCTACGCGGTATTATAAATTCCTAGATATTTTTTTAAGAAAAGACGCTAATACCTTATATTTATATTAATTATATAATTATATTATTAAATTTCAAGAAGGGCTATAACCTCTATTATTTAATTTATATAATATAAATTATAATAAGATCCTAGAACTCCGCCGTTATCCAGATAAAATTTTAATATAGGTTTTATTCGGGTTAATTATTTTTATATTATATTTTTTATCTTATTCGTAAAGAAATTTAACGGAGGTTTATATTTCTATATTAATTACCGAGGGCTAAATATTATTATTATAAAAAATAAATACTCTCTACCCCTAATCTCGGAAATCTTAAATTAGTTAAATTATATTAAAGTATTTTCTAAATTAGATATTATATCTATTTTTAATCGCCTCCGCGTTAAGGAGAGTAATAAAGAATTTCTAATATTTTATATACGATTCGGTTTATTTAAATACTCTATTTTCTTATTTAAATTATATAATAACCTTACCTCGTTCTAGTACTATATTAACGATATTTTTTATAAATTTCTCGACGAGACCTATACCGCTTATCTCGACGATATTCTAATTTATAACGATATCGAGGAAGAGTATAAAATCTATATTAAATATATCCTTTAAAAACTCCGTAAAGCGGGGCTCTAAATAAATATTATTAAATATAAATTCTATATTAAAGAAGTTATATACCTAGGATTAATTGTTATTATTAAAGAGATTAAAATAAATTCAAAGAAAATTAATATTATCCTAAATTAATTATAACTAGTTAATATTAAAGACGTTTAAAATTTCCTAAGATTTATTAACTTTTATCGGCGCTTTATTTATAAATTTAGTAAATTTACTATATTATTTATAACCCTAATTAAAAAAGATATTATTTTTAAATAAAATACTCGATTTTAAATAACTTTTAATACTTTAAAAAAAGTTTTTATCTCCGATATTATTTTAATCTATTTCGACCCCGACTATAAAATTATAGTAAAAAATATATATTTAATTACGTATCTAAGGGAGTTTTATCTTAATATAATAATTAAAATATTCTTCGTCCTATAATTTACTTTTTTAAGAAGTATAACTTTATAGAGTATAATTATAAAATTTATAATAAAGAGTTTATAATAATTATTCGTATATTTAAGGAATAGCGCCTTAAACTAGAGGAATCTACTCTTTTTATCGAGGTAATATTCGATTATAAAACTCTAAAGTATTTTATCTTATCTAAAGTATTATTTTATTATTAAATAAAATAGAGCGAGTTTTTATCCCGTTTTAATTATAAGGTTATTTATTATCCTAGTAAAGAAGATAGTAAATTTAATATATTAATATAATAATTATAAAACTTTCTTAAAAAGAGGGATAAATTAAACTCTAGATATTAATATTAATATTAAATTATATTAAAAAGAAAAAATCTAGCCCTAAAAGTCTTTAAAGACTATATTTATAATATATTACTAAATATAACGACCCTAGCCTTAGTCCTAGTTACTTTAATTATATTAATAATATATTAAAAGATTTTTATCTAGTTTTTTTAATTATATTTTATATTAATTTATACGACCCCGATAAACCTCGATATAGATATTAATCCGGAATTATAGACCCCGCCTATATTTTACGAGCCCGAGTTAAATAAAGATTAATTTATCGACTTAAATAAAGATCTATACGATACTCTAATTTATTAATTATAGGATATAATTAATTAAACCGATTAATTCGTCTTTAAAGTCCTAGAAATATTATATTCTAGAATATATTATTATAACGAAATTCATCTCGCTAAATATAAAGATAGAGATAAAGTTCTTTATTTTTAAAGAAAAAGATATATTCTAAACTCTAATAAATTATACCTTCGTTTAATTTAGTTAGTTTATAATAATATCGCGGGTAATTACTTAAATTATATTAAATATTACGAATTAATTAATCGGGCCTATTAGTGGCCTAATATCTATACTATCATTTAATAATTTATTAAGAATTATTATATATACCGAAGAATTAAGCCTTCCCGTTAATATATTTAATAATAACTACGCTTATTATCGCCCCTATAACGATATTAAAAAGATATCTCGATAAATTATATAAGTCCTCTACCGCTTTATATCTTTATAGAAATTATTTATTAATATATTTTAATTTTCATAAACCGTTTAACTAAAATACGGTATTTAGTATTAATTATATCGATAAAAATAAATAAAGCCTACGACGCTTTTTACTAGAATATATAAAAACTCTTTATAAATTACTAGATATCTTTATTTCGAATAAAGAATCTTAATTTATATCGAGATTCTAGGAGGCCTTATATAAGTATTTTAAAATTAATTAATATATATCTATAGGGTATTATCCTTAGTCGGATAATTAAACCGAGTAAATTAATATTATAATAAAATACTACCTCAGTATATATATTAATTATATATAGAGTAATTAGGTGAAATAGCTCCTTAGAGCGGAGTTTTCTAATAATAATATTAATTTTTTTAATACTTTAACCTCGCCTTTCTTAATTAACTATAATTAATATTTATATATCGCCTTCGAGTCTATTGAATCTTTATTCTAAAATCTTACTACTTAAGCCCGTATCTATTTAATCGTTATTAATAAATTCGCGATATAAATAGAAGTTTTAAATAACTACCTCCGCGATAAAATATTTATTATTTAAATTATTTTTAAATTCTCGGTTAATTAACGAAGTAACACGGGGTTAATATAATAATAAATAATATAAAAGATATTAATTATTCTATAGAGGATTTGGCCTTAATATACTAGAATCCTAGAGTTACCCTAGTCTCGATAAGACTAGCGATAGAGTTTAGCCGCCGTTTTAATAGATATTTATAATAATACTCCTACTAAAGTCTACCCTATAATAGATCGCCTAATCTAAAAAAAAGAAGTCAACGCCCTTATTAATATATTTATATAGGGTATTACTAGTAATAATATAAATAGTATCTATATATAGAAGTAAATAAATAAGTAGTATATATTCTAAATTATCGACTAATTACGGGTAGGCCTATAGAGTTTTAAAGTTTAACGTAGAGTCGTAAAACTTAGTATTAAAATCGCGATAACGAGGTAAAGCGATAGGGAGGTATAGAGATAATATAAATAACTAATAATAAAAACTATAATATTAATAAAATAAGGGCGTATATATATAGTATTATAAAAGTATTAATATTAAAGAACTAGGGCCTTAAATATATATTAATAAAATAAAGTCTTAATATAAATCTAGGCTAGATCTAGGCTAGATCTAGGTAAAAGTCGTTTAATAGTACTTTTAAAATTAAAACTATTTTAGCGCGGAGCTAGTCCCGATTCGACTAAATAATTATATAATTTTTATATTATCCGAAACTCTAAATCCATATAGGGGAGTATATAAATAATACTATATTAAGATATTCGGGTTATATAGCTCTATATATAACTAAACGAATAATTTAAAACTATTAAAGAGTAGTTTTACTAATTCTCGGTATAATACCTCTTTAATATTATTATAATACCCGTACTCTAAATAAAATTTAATAGATAGATTTAATATAGTAGTTATTTCTTAATAAAAATAAATAAAGGGCGATAATATAAAAAGGAAATATAAATATACTTCTAGAGTTATCGACCCTAGAAAAAGAATTTGACTTAGTATTTAACCTACTATTCGTATTCCTTAATAAATTCGCCCGCGAAAATATTTTTAATATTTATTTAACGGTCCTATATAAATCCCTAACTTTTTTAAAATAAGAGGTATTCGGTAGTATAACCCTTTCTCTTTTTAATAACGCGTTTATTAAGAATATACTCTAGTTCCTATTCTAACTCTAAATCGTCTCGCTCGGTTTCTACTACTTTAGAGTTAGTAGATCGTAGACGCTTAAAAGAGTTTTCATTTAATAATAGATACTACTCTAACTATATTATTAAAAACACGTTATAAATCTTCTAATTTTCCGGGATATTAAGGCGGTATACGAGCCTACCGATATAATTAAAAACTTTAAATAACCTAGTTATTTATTAATTATATTTATAACTAATGAGTTTATTTATTAAAATATTATAATTTTTATATAGACGTAGTAAGGCCTAGTCTCCTTAACGGAAGTAATAAGAATAGTAAATATAATTATAATATTCTTTATTATATATTTAAATATAAGTAATTATATCCGAAATTTAAATATATACTAACTTCTTTAGTAAAATATTATTCTTTTAACTTCCTAGGTCTAACGCGTTATTAATAGTAAAACCGAAAATTATTTTATTTAAAATATAGTTAATAAACTAGGAGAATATATTATTATATTATATAATTATAAAAAGTAGTATCTCTTCCTACGTTTTAGAGTTTTATAAAGTAGCGATCCAAAATTATAATATAATTTTAATAGTTTAATTTATACACTCGCTTAATCTATTTATTTATTAATAATAAATAGTAGAAAATATTAAATTTACCCTAAACTTATTAAATAAAGTTTTCTATAGAGTATTTATAAATTTCTAGTCGCGGTTTAAAAGAATAATTTTCGAAATACCCTAGTTTATTAAATATAGGCGACGTAAAAGTATATATACCTATTACTCTACTTTTTATATTAATTTTCCTAGAATCGCGGTCACCTTTCGGGAAAATTTATATATAATAATTATAATATTATCGAATCCTTCCTGCGAAAGGGGTAAGATTAGGATAAAATCGATAAAAATTATATAAAAAGAAGAGGGCGGTATAAAAATAAATTATAGTACTCTATAAAACTTATATTTAAGAGTATTAAATAATTAATATTATAGGTAGTATTATAAATACTCCCCTAATTTCTTATTTAATTTATATATATACTAGTATCTAGTTATTATTCTATAGTATTTATATCTTCCTATATATAAACTAGAATATACGACGTTAAATATAGTTTTAATATATAAAGAAGGTATATATAGGCGCTCCGGTATATATACGCGATTAATAACTAAATTATTAATATATTATATTAAACCGTTATCCCCCTTCGAAAAAAGAAGATCTACGATATCCTCGCCGGTTTCTACGTTATAGTTAAATATATAATTTATTTTGGCCTAATAGTCGTTATTCTAATACCCTTAAAATAATTCTTATTTAAACTACGCGTTTATTTCTATTAATATATAAACTTTATATATATATATTTAGAATATATCTAGCTCGCCTTCTAAAAAGTCTCTAACTACGTTCTTCTACTATAGTCGGGATAGGGTATCTAGTACTATATATTTAACGTTAAGTTTATAACGGATCTTTATATTTTAAAAATACTAAATATAATTTAAAGCCCGTATAATACGTAAATTAATCTTTATTATAGATAAGGTAGTTATATTTATTTATTTAACTATATTAAGCGTAGCTCTATAATTAATATAGACGATTATTTTAAAGATTAATTCGATTATATATTTAACTTTAATAAATATCTATACTATTCCTACTAGTTCTATTTCAATAAATTAATAGTATATTTCTATATCTTTAAGGAGTCGGTTAAAGAAAAGAATAAACTATATTTACTTCTAGTCGGGATAAGGGCCTTTCAGCTCTTCTATAATATAATAAATTATAACCTCGTAACCGAATTCCTTATTAATATTAAAGTCGATAAATAGTTTCTTTTTATCGTCGAAATAGTATAGAAAGAAAAGTTTAGAAAGAGTATTCTAAATAACTTTAAACGAACGGATCTCCTATAGAGAAAGTAATTTAAAACTAGTTTTCTTAATATATTCCTATCGTTAAGCTCCTATAGAGGGTACTTTATTTAATAATATAGTTTTCTTATTTTATAAAGACCTAACTAGAGTAGTATAATCTTTAATATAATCTCTTAATTAACTAGTTATTCCTAGATATATCTTAAATACTACTAGCGTTTAAGAGAAAACTAATTATTTAATAATTATAAACTTTTCTTTAGAAGTTAATAACCCGAACGAGTTAACTTTCTAACTAAATAATATAATTAACGGATAATTAATAAACGCCTTCTTAGAATCGACTAAAATATTAAATTTAGCGAATAAGGAAAATACTATATATAGGTATTAAATATAATCCTCGAGGGTCTAAAAGAATATTATAATATTATCGATATATACTCGGGCGAATACTTTATAGATATATAGGATCCGGTCCATTTACCGCTATATATATATAAGCGAGTTTTTAAATCTTATTACCGCAATATTAAAAGTCTCCTAGCCGCGGTATAATATAATAATAAACTTATATTTATCCTTAAAGTATATACGCTATTAATAGAAAAAATTAACCGCGTCGATAATAGTAATCTAATAATAACCCTTAATAGCGTTAATTATATTATTCTATAAAAGTAAATAGTAGATATCTATTATAACTATAGTATTTAAACCTCGAATATTAATAACGGTACGGCCTTTCTCAATACTATCTAATTTTATAATATAAATAACGAAGACTAGGAAGCTAAATAAAGTAGTTTCTATTATTTATTTAAATTATCCCTAAATATATAATTTATTAAAGATTTCGTTAATAATCTTCCGGCTCTCGTTATTTATAGGATAAATATATATTATTTTAAGTATTTTATCTTCCTAGTCGGCGCGAAGTAATATATATATTTATTTATTTTCTAGAATATTAACGAAGCCTCCTTCTATTTAAAATATAGAGAATTAATTAATAATCTTTACTAGCTCCGGGTATTTACTATAAATAATAATATTATTTATAAGGATATTATTCTTTACCGAAATAATTACCTCTATTAACGGAATAGAAGGCCGGGAATTTATTAAATTCTCTACTTTTTATCTTTTTAAAGATTACTCAAAAAGTAATAAACTAGTATTTATAATAACCGCGCTATTAAACGCGTTTTTAATAAATGTTTCTTTATATTCCTAAAGAGGCCTATATATAACGAGCTCGCGAATATCGTTATTATTTATAATAATACTATAGTAGTTATTAAATTAAACCTCGACTACTTAGCCTAACTTTATATTCCTAGAGATTTTAACGTATTTATCTATCTTATTTTTTATAAATACTAATTTTATTTTATCGTTAATAATTTCGGTAAAGAGATATAAATTAATATCTATAGATTTAAAGAAATAGTCTCGTACTAATAAATTAAATTTATAGACTTCGATAATTACCGTAGTTTATAGGGGGATAACTTTTATTTTCGTAATATATACCGGCCGGTTCATACTTGTACTTTTTAAATAAACGTCGATAGGGTACTCTATATCGTAGTTATTAATATAAACTATTTACCGAGATACTAGTATATTAATCCCTTTAGGGGTCATAACGTCTATATTAATAAATATATTTACTTTAAAATTATCTATAATATAGACTTCCTTAGAGGCGGTTTCGATTATTATTTTATTACCGTTTTTATCTTTCCCGGGGAAGTTTTCCTAGGGAAGTATAAAGAAGTAATAATATATTTAAAAATAATATAGTAGTTAATACTAATACCGGTAATTTAGAATAGGGTTACTATAGTATAGATTCTAACTTTTAGAAGGAAGCGTATTATAAATTTATAATTAATAATAATTACTCTATAGCTAGTATCCTTATAGCTCTTTTCTATTTTAATTCTAGGATTTAAACCGACCCGAATACTAGTGTAATAATACTTCTTAAACGTTTATCCTATTCCCGTATTTTTGGAAGAGTCGTAGTTTAATTTAATAATAGGTTTCTATATTAATAATTCGTTATTTATTTTAACCTAGTAATAGGTTTCCGTATTCTCGTTTATTACTAAAGGTTATTTACTCTTCTAAATAATATTTATAACTAAATATCTAGGGTAGGAGGCTTTAGTAGGGTTCCTACCTAAACTTTAATTTTTAAAATATATATATAATATATTTTTAAAAGAGAATAACTCTTTATAAATATAGTACTCGATTTATTTAGGCGAATCGATAATAGTTATTTAATAACCGGTTATTTCGTTTTATTTATTATAGTAATCCTTTTATTATTAATCCTAGCTCCATTTATTAACGTAATTAATAATAAATATAAATTATTCTTCTATTTATAACTCTATAGTACTATTTTCTTAAGAGTAGTTCTTTTATACCTCGGTTCTATAGTAAATAATTATATATTTAGGGGGTATTTATTATTACCCGAAATAATTAAAATTATAACTACCGGTTATAGGCCCGCGGTTTTCTTAACGCGGTTAATAATTAAAACGATTTCTATTTCTAAAAGAGAAAGGTACGTTTCTAGTACTATTATTAATAATTTATAACTAAATAAATAGCGGTTAAATTTAACGAGGCTACTACTACGTTTAAGGGATACTTAGTATATTCTAATAAACTAAATTAATAAATTAATAAAAAATAACCTAAAGTAACTAGTTTTATTAGAAATAAAACTAGTTAGGTTATTAGTAATTCTACTAGCCTTATTATAAACTCTCTAATTTAGGAAGCGGTAGAGGCCTAGTTATTTTATTACTTCGTATTATTCCTAGTTAAACTTCTTCCTTAGTATTAAATAAATTAAGGAATTTATCTAATAGAATACTAGGTTTAAGCGGATTAATAAAAGACTTAAAATTAGAGTTAATATAGTCGTAGATTATAAATATTTATTAATATATACTAGGAATATCGGCGGCCCTAGTTAGATTAAATATTTTATTTATATATTATTTAGGCGTTTTACTAGTACGTATTTAAACGAATTTATATTTATTAAAACAAAGTTTATATATAACTTCTAATATCTTTATTTTAAATTATTTAATAAAACGATTTATTTATTTAAAGTTAGCGAAGGTACGTATTAATATCTTAATATTAATCTTTAATTTATTCGAGAACTACTTAAGGGCTACTCTTTTAAGATATAAAAATAAAAACTTTTATACCTCCTCTTCGCCGTATTATTTAATTATATCGTTAACGCGATTCTTAAAGTCGAAAACGTTTTTATATATAGTATATCTTTTTAAAGTAAATAGGTTATCCTTTTTATCGCCTTTAAAGTCGAAGAATTTAATCTCTTCGAGTTTTAGTTTATTCTAGGCGTTTACTCTAATACTAGTATTATTTTAACTAACTAAGTCATTTACTTTTAATAAACTTTAAGGTTTTATTAAGTTTTTCTTTATCCTAATTACTAGCCTAATAATAAGAGCCTGAATTTCTAGCGATTCTATAAATTATATTATTTATTCGGAATCTATAGTAAATTACTCGGGTTTAGGAGGAATTATAGTTTCTTTATCTTTAGGCTCGTCCTCTAAAGATTATTTCTTTTATAAATATTAACGTAGTTTTTTAATATCCCTTCGGAAAGTACCGATAAATAGTATTATAAATATTTTATCTATAACCTAGAGTAGCTATATAGTAGGCTACTTAAATTTAATATACTCCGAAAGATCGTTATTAAATTATTTCGCTTTCCGGCCCCTCTTTAATAAATACTAAAGAGGTACTTTAATAGGAGGATAAAAAAAACTATATAATTATTTAAATAACTACTCGTCTAATATTAAAAATAACTTTTACCTATTTTAGGATATATTTACTTAATAGTAGGAATTCTTATAAATAGAAAGTAAAATTAACTATAATAGAGTTTAATCAAACTTCTTCTAAAGTAATAACTAGGGTAATAATTAATAATAAATACTAAAAATAATAACACTAGGCGAATAATAAGAGTAGTATTAAAAAACTAGTATTCTAGTATTCTTTCTTTGTAGCGGAAGCGTAAAAGATATAATTAGTAATATATTTACTAGGCTAGATATTTACCTAATGGGTAATTTATCAAAATAAATAATTATATTAATAAAAGAGAAATAAATAAAGAGACGTTCTAAATACTTAGTTTAGTATTTACTATAAATACCCTAAATAAAAAGAGTATTGAATAAGTTATTTTAATAACTTAATAAAGAATTTAAAAGTATTTATTTAAGATAGTAGGGTATAGTACGGAAATACTAAATAAATATAACGTAAATAAGGCTCGCTATCGATATAGAGTAAACTATTTTGAATATAGTAGTTAATAGAGAGTATATTAGCCGTTTTAGAGATTATTTTACTATTTATAACTAGTATAATCATTCTCACTAATATAGAAGAGGTATAGTTCTACGTTAGTATTACTATTACTACTATTTAATATAGGGTTAATATAGTAATCAATAGTATAAAAGATAATCATTATTTTATAGAGGATTTAGTTTTAATATATTAGAATCCTAGAGTTACTTTAGTCCCGATAGGGCTAGCGGTAGAGTTTAGCCGCCGTTTTAATAAATATTTATAATAATACTCCTACTAAAGTCTACCCCGTGATATAAAGGTATCTATATTCAATATATTTAATAAAATTAAATATAGCTAAATATTAAGAATCTAAATATTATATATTTTTTAATTAAATTTAATAATTATAATATCGGCTCCTTCTATAATATAGTAGTAATTTAGTAGTATTAATAATAAAAGAGTTATTATTCCTAAATATAAAGCCTGCGTCCTTATAGTAGTAGGTATACTAGTTATATATAATATAATCTACTACCTTACTAAATAAACTATAATAATATACTACGAATAAAAAAAACTATCGACGTCCTCGTCGGTAAAATATATATAGTAAAGTAAATACAAAGCTATACTCCGACGTAGACTATAATATATAGTACCGCTTCTACTCTATAGTAGGCTAGGTTAAATCTTACTTCCTATCGCGCTTCGAAATAACTACGGCGAGTATCTTTAATAAGTCTTTAACGGAAGGTTTTCGGGGAGGCTTTAATAAGACCTATTCCCTTAACGTAATATATATTAACGTAGTAGGTATTTATAGAAAGTTTCCGCGATATATTATCGAGACTATCGAATTAGGTTTAATCGTAGATATCTCGCGTTTATAATTAGTAATAAGGTTTTAAGCGTTATTAAGGTCCTTAATATTATATTATTAATTAAACTCGGGGCTATAATCTTTTTAATATACTAGATATTCGATAAATAAATCTTTCCTAGCTTTACTACTATAGCGAACTCTTTTATTAAATAGATATTTAATAATCTAGGATATATATTCGTCGGTATCACTGTCGATATATACTAAATTAAGCTATTCGGGTAGAGGGCGGTTAAATAGATTAAATATACTAGGCTAAGTTTCTAGTTATACTACCGAGAAAACCGAGTAAACCCTCTAGTAATTAAATATTACTAGTCGGTATATCTATTTTCCTACTCTCTCTAAGACTTTAAAGAGCCCGATATACTATTAATTAAACTTTTATACCTTCGTAATTATAACGGCCTAGGGGATAGAGTAGTCTTTATATAAATATAATAGAACTTTCTCGCCCTTCTTAAAGTATATAGATTAATATTTACAATTATAGTAAAACTTCTAATTTATTTATACGAAGTTAATAGTATCTACTATTTCTATATATATACGAGTTTATTACGGTATTATTAGTATATTTAAATCTAGTAAATCGAGAGGTCTATTTAGGGTAAAGTTATATAAAACCTCGTTAAGAGTTTTCGACGTTATCGAAGAAAATAAATTATTTAATAAGATTTAGATACGGGGAAGTACTATAGGCTAAAGAGTCGAATTATCTAATATATATATATAGAATCTTAGGGTTATCTCAGTGGTCTAGTTCGTATATTTACTACTTTTATCTATTTAAGGGTAGTAGGTTATTAAATATAATTCTTTCAATCTTTAAATACTTAAATATAACTTTCTAGAAATTAGTAAAAAACTTAGAGTCTCTATTAGATAATAATATTTTAAATATACCCTAATTACTAATATCGAGTTAATTTAATAGCGCGATAGCCTATTTACTAGCCTTCTAAATAAATTTACTAGGAATATAAATAAAGTATTTAGTGAATTTATATATAATTATTAAAGTATAGTCGAAGTCTTCCGCGGATATAAATATAGTTAGAATCTAGTCGAGTATAAATATATAGAATAAGATAAGTAGGCTTTCAATAAGTTATATAATATTATATAAATAATATCGACGTATTTATAGTAGTAGGTAGCTTGGGTAGTATTTAATATAATTACGTAGTTATCTAGTAAGCCCGTAGATATACTAAGATTTTAATATAATCTCGAAATATCTATTAAAGCCTAGGTGACCGGCGCTATACACGATATTTAATATCTCTTTAACGAGAGACTAGGGTATATAAAGTCGTTCTACTCTAGTAAATTTATTAATATAAAAGATTAGGCCGGAGGCGCCGCCGATACCCCGAATAAAAAAAAGATCGACGACCGCGCTAAAGTTATTATTATTCGGTTTCTCTTCTATAATAGAATTTTACGCTCTTTTTATAAATTTCTATATTTCTATAGTAGGAACCGACGCTATCGCTAAGGTATATTATATTCTCGTAGTAATTATCTCTACTAGGTCTATTTACTTAAGCCGCTTCGCCGTATTAATATTAATTATTTTAATAATGAATTATTAATAAGGATCTATAGTATAGCTATCGATTAAACGTAGTCGGAAATTATCGTTTATTTCAATTAATATAGTAGAGTAAAAGTAGAGCTCGTTATCCTCGAGGCCTTATAAAGTAGAGTTATAGAGTATATTAAACTCGGAATAATTATCCGATAATATCGGTGGGCTAGAGTTAACAAGTCTCGATAAAGTATTTAAAACGATATATCGGTAACTTGGGAAACCCCGATTTTTACGTATTTTACACCGAAATTGTACAAAATACTAGAAATACGTATCTACTCATGTCCCGCATTCTAAGCGCATTATGTACCGAGAATGCACCGATATTGCACCGATTTAGCAACTTTTTTTTTTGACTTTAACTTTTAATAGTATCTAGACTAGGGCCCTTATATAGGAATATAGATATCTTACTAAATCTATTTTTAGCGTAGATTCCGAATTTTTAATTAGATTTTTACTAGCGTTGCCCTATAGGGCTATAAAACTACTTTTAGTATTAAGTTTAGCTCTCCCGCGCAGACCTTAACTCTAACTTTAAAGTCTTGGCGCCAAGATTTGCCAAGGCTGCAAAATGCGCATTTTGCACCGATTAAGTAGTGATTTTACAGAACTATTTTTCCGGACTTACCGATATATACTCTTTACTAAATTTATATCGTACGTCGAGGCGGAATTATTATAAAAACTAGGAGACTCTAATCAACTTTATATTTATTCTTATAATAAATATAGTAGTCGTGATTAAAGATTATTTTATAATATCTAGAATTACGGAGTAATTAGTCTAAATTACGACGGTATACTTCGATAACTTTATAAAATATTTAATTTTCTTAATTATTTATATAAACCTTATTATCTCAAGCTCTATAGGTTAGTAGTTTTTTTCTATAGAAATAAATACCCTAGATAAGAATATAATTAATTCGATAATAATTCGTAATAACTATTTACTATATTCGAGCTAGATATTCTTTCTAATATAGAATATCTATACACTAAAGCTCTACTCTTAAAAAGTATTAAAATTAATTTATAAAATCCTAGTAGGGTCGAAGTAAATTAAAATCGAGACTATCGATAACGTTGATTGAAAATTTTAAAAACTTACTTCTTCCCGAGCTATCGCTAGCGGTAGTCGGTAGCGCGATAAATAAATCTTATATAAATTATCTTTAGTCGGTACTTTTTTAAATAAGGTTATTTTTAATTCTTATAATAGGTTTAATAGTTAAATATAATAATATACCGAGCTACGGAGGTAGCCTATAAATCTAAAGTAGTATTCGAGATCTCTAAATATACGAGGGTAGTTAAGAGTATTAATAATCTTTAATTTATTCTTAGTCGTCGTTATATTAAATAAATTTACTCTTTATTTTAATAAGTTAACGTTAGGGTAACCTAGGAAAGTCTTTTTAAAAACGATAACGATATTAAACTTTAATAGAAATTAAAAGAGAGTATATAGATATTTAAGGTAATTAGGGAAAGACTTTAATTTAATAATAATATTATCGATATAAATTTATATAAAAGCCTTTAACGGATATAAAATTCCATTAATTTACTATTATATATATATAATTGAATTTATATAATTTATAATAAGGACGTTGAATGTCTCCTAACTATAGTATATTACTATAATAAATATATATCTATAATCTAGATATATTAATTACTAGTAGAAGAATAAATAAATATTAAATACGGAAAAATAAATATAACCTAGTAGTTTAGTAATAATATTAGATTATAGAGGTACTAGATATATATTAGGTAAAATAAAGTCGTTAAGTTTATATATATCTACTACCGCTCTACCCTTACGTTTACTATTTAGTAAAGTTTTCTATATAATAAAGATAGAGTAACTAAAAGGCGTAGGTTATATTATATACTCTAGACGACCCTACTTTTATAATTCGTTAAATATTTTATTAACAACCGCTTTATCTTTAATTTTAAAAGAGTAGACCTTAATATAGTTATTACTAAAGAGTTTAATTTACTAGTTATTATATAGTAGAATCTTTATTTATTCCTCCTCGGGGACGTTAGTAAAACTATTATTAATTTATAATATATCGAATTTATTTATCAAGTCTAATAGGGCCTTTATTTCTTCGGGATTATCGAAGACTATAATATCGTTTTATAGTTTCGTCTCGCTTACTATACTAGTAGAGCCTATACTAGCCGAGGCGGCGCGGCTTAGAGTACTAGGAAAGATATTACTATCGATAAATATAAATAGACTAAAAGTTATTATTATAGCTAGTATAGTTACTTTCTTAATTTAATTACGTTAGGTCCTAGAAATCACCGCCAAAGAGTAAATCCTATAAACTCGGTTAATATACTTCGCGGAAAACTTCGGTGAAGTAGAGAGCTCGGCGAAATAAATATTTTTATAATTTATTTTATTAAGCGTACCTAGGCGAAGCCTTCGTAGAATATAAATAATAATATTAGTTTCGTTTTTACTAGGATACTATAGATCTTAAAGTCGATAAAGTAGGTATAAAGTATTAAATTCATTTATATAATAAATTCGAAGATGAAATCGCGGTCTAGTAAATCTATTAGAGTAAAGACTAGAATTATAACTTCGATTTAAAATATAATAATAAATACTTTATAAAAATAGATTAGACGGCGCGTATATTACCCTCGTTAATAAATCGTAATAGGGATAATAATACTATAGTTTCCAATATATATTTTATTATTATAAATATTAATAATAATTTTCTCTAGCCCGATAATATTATTATTAATAAATATCTTCGCTTTTAAATTACTAATAAGGTGAATCTCTCTTCGTATATAATATAGTACTTTAATACTATTATTCTTAATACCGGGGACGTAGATAAGGATAATAATATATTTATTAATTTTATATATAGTAGAGCTAACGCCTTTAATACGGAGTAGTAAAATTATCTTTCTAATCTATACCTTAAGTAATTAAGATAAGATCCAAGATTTATCGACTAAAGTAATACTATATTTTATATTAATATAGACTTCGTCCTTTTCTTCGCTTTTTTTAATAATAGGATTAAGTTTAACGGGTAGATAAATATAGTTCTAATTTTAAAAAGCGAATTCTATACTAAGCGTAATAACGTCTAAAGAATCGGAGTCGATAATTTTAATAATTATAATATTAACGTCGATTATACTAGGGCTTAAAGATTTATCGAGTATATTAATAGAAGACTTTAATAAATAACCTCCTCGAAAGTATTTATAGAGTTTAATCTTTAACGGGAAAGAGGCTTCGTAATTATAATAATAAATTTTAATATCGATAAAACTAGTAAAGGGTTCCTCGTTAGAGAAGTTATTATTATAGTAAAAATTACTCTCCTCTTTATAATAGTTTAGGTCTTCGCTAGTATAGTATAATTCGTTTTAATTATCGATACTATCGATTTATTAATTAGTTTTAGTATTTTTATCTTTAACTAAAACCTAATAAGTTATAACTCTATTATAATAGTTATTCTATTACTATTAAAATCTACTTTAGTAAAAATTTCTTTAAAACCCGTTTTAGGGTTATTAAATCGGTATAATAAATACTAAAATCGAACCTAACGTATTTAGGGCGCTAGTAATCTATAGTTATTAACACGGAGTTGATAAAGTAATTTACTAACTTTACTAACTTTATAATTAAAATACGTAACGAGGGTTTTATTAATTTCTATATTATTAATTATAGTTATTAATAAATTAACCTATTTGAGTAAAGAAAGATTATAACTATTAATAGTTAAAAAACAACTATAACTATCTACTATAATTTATATAGTCGCTCTAAATAATACTTTAATATAAAATTAAGGAGATAGTATTTATACTTATAATAAATAATAATATAGTAATTTAGGAGGTAAACGAGGTTAAAGATTTTTATTATATATAATTTAAAAGGCCCGAATTATATATAATAATAAGATTATTAACGAGAGCTTAAAGTATTATATATATATATAATAATAATTCGTATATAATATAAAAAAAAGAGAATAGAAGCGACTATATATAATAAATAATATTATAAAAAAGAGGAAAAATCCATATTTTACGTATAGTAATAAAGGATAATAAGAAAGAGAGAAAAAGTATAGCGATTTAATTTTATATTAAAATTATACGTAATCTTTATATAAAATTCGTATTAAAATTATATATAATAGTTTAGTAATATTATTAAACCTAGATTCTACGGTTATATTTAAAGTTATTAATTATAATTATATAATTATATAGAGAGACTAGGGCCTACGAACTAGAATTATTTATAACTAAATAAAACGTACGAATTAAATAAATACGACGAGTATTTATAATCTCTATATATACTCCTAGAGCGTGCGAAATAAACTTAATTACAACGAGTATTTATTATTACTATATCTATTCCTAGAGTTTATAAATAGAACTTCATTATTAGGAGTATTTATAACGAATATATATAGTTTTAAAATTTACGAAGTAAATTTAATTATAACGAGTACCTATAAATAGTATATATAGAAGAACGCGGTATAAGAATAACGAGTAAAAAGGTAAGAGGCTCGATAGAGGAGTAATTTATTTTATTATAAAATAAAAGAATTTAAAGAGTACCTATATATAATCCTAGGATATACGAAGTAAATTTAATTACTAAGAGTATTTATCGCTACTATATATATTCCTAGAGTTTACGAATAGAATTTGATTACTAGGAGTATTAATAACTATAGTATATAATTCTAAAATATAAGAAGTAAACTTAATTATAACGAATATTTATAAATAATATATATAGTCCTAGAGCGTACGAAGTAAACTTAATTATAACGAGTACTCGTAAATAATATATATAGTCTTAGAGCTAGCGAAAGGAAATAGCGATAAAATAGCCGAGTTAGGCCTATATATAATACGAAGACTAACGGACGGGATTTAATTATAATTAATATCGATAACTACTACGGGTAATCTAAAAGCTACGAGACCGAATTTAATAATAACCGGTATTTATAACTACTATTTATAACTCTATAGTTTATAGAGTAAGTTTAAAGATAATACCTACGTATAGCCTTTACTATTAAAGTATAAGAGAGGGAAATAACTACTAATACAAAACCTATAAATACTATATATAGTTATAGAGTATATAAATTATTAATAAGACATACAACCTATAGTATTAAAGCGTACGAAGTAAATTTATTTATAGTAATTACTTATAGTACCCAAGCTTAGGACTTTTAAATTTAATAATATTATTAAATCTAGATACCGTAGTAGCTTTTACTAAAACTACTAAATATAATTATATAAAGTATTTTTCTATATATAGATAGTAATACTTATCTAAAAATCTTAACTAAAACGTATATCGAATACGTTTATTAAATTCTATAAATTATAAGGTAAAACCTTTTTATTATATATAACCGTAATCGAGTTCTAAACTTATGGGTTTAGTTATAAAAATTTTATAAATTTAGTTATAAAAACTATTTAGTTAGTATTAATCTAATTAATTATTATATATAGATTATTAGATTTATATACAAAACTATATATTTATAAAATTAAGTTAACGGAGCTATCCGATAAAAATATAATAATAATAAAGATATTAGTAAATTACTTTATAAACTATATATAGTATACTAGATATAGAAAATAGAATCGATATATATAATCTTTAAATTGTAAAGGTAGAAACTTTAAACTATATATAAATATAAAATATATATCGAATTAATTTATTCGATTATATATAGTCTCTATTATATTTCTCCCGAATCCTCTATTTATAGTACTATCTTAACGATATATAGGAATAAATTAATTAAACTCTATCGAGAATATAACCCCGATCTATTATCTATATTATATTATATATAGTTTATATAAATTTAAATCTATATTTATTGAATTTCTTTTTTAATATTTTAATATTTTCTCCCTCACCGTCTCCCTCGTCGGAGTGGATATTATAAATAGTATAAATTAATAATATAATACCGCCCCTAAATAGAGGTAAACGACTATTAGTAATAATAATATTACTATTATTATTAATACTACTAGTAACTCTAGTAGCCTAGAAATATACGAATTAATCTAGAGAAAATAAAGCGGGAGAAGTTTTATAACCGAATAAATTAAATAAAGAGAGAGAATATCGGCGACTATTAATAGGCGGATATTTATTATCGCGAGTAATATTTATAAAATCTCTATAAATACTAGGGTTTATGAATGGATTAAATAACGGGTTAATTATTAATTTATTTTACTTCGGGCTAGAAATATTCGATAAATATTATATATAAATATTAAAATTAATATAGAGAAAATAATATTAATATAGTTATATATAATTTATATATAATAGGGTTTTAAAGAATTAATATAATTAACGACCTAACTACCTCTTTAAGATTTTATATATAGTAGATTTTAATCTTTATTTATTTAATTATCTATATATTTAGGTCTATTAATAGTATATTTTTTATATAATTAATATAACTCTATATAAATATATAGGGATTATATATAAAAATAGAATTAAGACCTCTATACTCGATAATATATTTTATTATATACTAGCGATAATATTAATAAACTCTATATAGTATTAATTACCTATAATATATAGGTAGTAATAGTACCTCGAATAAATTAAAATTGGGGCCTTAAAATTCGAAATAAAAACTATTCTCATTTATTATAATAAAAAAAAACTATATAGAGTATTAATAAATATTATACGTAGAAGGATTATATACGGAGGGAGAGGTTAAAGAAGTCTTTATATAAATAAGAAAAAGTTAACTACTAAGGTAAGAAGAAAATTAGTATTAATTTTAATATATAATTATATATAAATTAAAGTATATAAAAGGTATATAATTAATATATAAATAGTAAAATATTAAATATATATAAATTAATAATAGACTAGTAGGTAGAGACCTTTATATATAATAAACTAGTAGTAATATTAATAGTTAGAAGAGAAGGACAGAGAAATAAAAGTATATAATTAATTTAAAAATCGTCGTAAATAATAAATAGTTATAATATCGTATAAAATATTAACCTTTAACGAATTATTTATAGAAATAAAAATATTCTATATAAAATATCTATTTATACTACCGTCTCGACTATATATAAGAAAATCTAGGTCTATAGAAATTATAATTTTAATCTACTATTTATATTATATTATATATAATTTATACTCTTAATTATATTTTTATACTTACTCCTTATTATCTCCCTTTAAATTTATACCTTTATATTTACTCTTTATTTCTCTAAATATACTTTTATATTTACCCTCTCCCTCCCCCTCGTTAGAAGAAATTATTTTAATATTATTTTTTAATAGGGTAAAACTACCCTTAAAGATAAATAATATATTATTAATAATAGTAGGAGTAGGAGGATTATTAATAGTTTTAATATAAAAGAATTAAAAATAGAAATTCGACGGTTAATAACCGAAATACTATTAATTTTAACGAGTAGTATTATTTCTATAAAGTAGAAAGCCCTACCGAAGGCTTCTATTAATATATTAAAATTATTAATATTAATTTTATAACCTCTAGCCCTAAAAAGTTAAAGACTTATTATTTATTTCGAACTAGGTATCCTTCTTTAATTCTAGAATCTAAATAAATAATAATACCGTCGTATTAATATTAGACGGATTAATAAAGGTACGAAACTCGGCGGTTATATTTTAATAAACGAAAATTAGTTAATTTTCGATACTATTAATTTTAGTAGATTTAGTATATCGGATAATAATCTAAATATAGCTAGTAGGCTCTCGTCGAGTATAAATATTATATAAAGTATACTTTTTACTTATTAAATAAATTAGAGTTACTCTTATAATTTCTTTAAAATAATTAATAAAGGCGGTATATTATTTCTTAATACTATTTTTATTAGCTCGTAAACTAACCCTCTTAAGTTTAAAGAACTCGGTAGAGTATTAAATTAATACTACTCCCTTAAATAAAGTATTAAAATTCGTCTATATTATAATAATACCTTTAAGCGTAGTAAAGTCACGAATATACTCGACGAATAAAATTATACTTCGGTAGTACACGTCCCTTTTAATAATAACGACGTCGTTATTACTATATAATTTATTAAAGTAGAGATTAAAATAGCTAAAATTACTAGAATTCTATCTACTATTACTAGATATTTTATTATCGGTATTTAACGGGCTTAATAGACCTTATAGGCTCTATAAACTTTATAGTAGTAATTATTAAACTACTATTTAGATAGCTCTTATAAAATACTACTAGAACTAGTCCTATATTATATTCTAGAAGTTAAAAATCATATCGACGTTATAGGTATTACTAGGGCCGATTAGTTAATTAAAAATACCCTCTTTAATAGATATAACTAACGTATATAAAGATTATCGAGTATATAAGTCCGAAGAGTCGGATAATATCGGGTCTAGTATATAACTTCTAGAAAGAGTAGGAGTATTATTTATAAACGGAGGGAAATATTATTAAATCTATTAACTAACCTTTAGGCCTTCTCGGAGCTTTTATATTTAAATTATAAAGATATTAATAACTCTCTTAAAGGTCGGTAGGTTAGTAGACTATTAATATAAATAAATAGGAGGCTCTACCGAATTAACTCGATTAATTCGTCTAGGAGTTAAAGCTCTACTAGAGACTAGGCGGCGATAATATTTAATAATATAATCGATTAAATAACCTATAAATTTCGGAACTTCGTGGATATATACTCGGCTAGTAACGTTAACGAAGTTAGAGATCTATAATATAAATAAAACGTATTCGTTAATTAGGTAAAGAAGGTCCGAAGCTAGTTTACTAAAGGTCTAAAGAACCGATAATATCGATTTCTCGATAAAGATACTAGTAGGACCTTAAATACTAGTAGAATACTTCGGTAGATACGTCGGCAAATCGAAAACCGGCTCCAGCGGCTCGGGGCCACTAGGCAAGCTGCCTCGGGCGCCTAAGGTAGGCTCGGGGAGCCCGAACGGCCCCGAGCGCCCGTCGAGCGCCCGCCGAGCACCCTTCGAGCGTTAAATCGCTCGACGGGCGCTCGACGGGCGCCCGAGGCCGTTATAAGATAAACGTCGGGCTCCCTACAAGCGTAATTTAAGCCCGGAGCTTCAGGGGCCCTAACCTTAGAAAATCATATAATTTACCACCTAAAATTTTCAAAAATCTTGATGTTCCATGATCGCCTCTATCGACGGCAGCGACCCCCCGGAACGACCCCCAACGCTAGCAAATTTTGATACCCGGAATCGATCGATTCAGGCGAAATCCTCGCGGGGGTGTGCGCAGGCCATGCGCCAGGGCATGCGCCAGGGGTTTAGGGGTGCGACAGTGACAGTTATAGGGGTGCGACAGCGACAGGACCATAGCCATGAATGGAATGCGCCATGGCCATGAATGGAATGGGGCCATGGCCATGAATGGAATAGGGCCATGGCCATGAACAGGGGCCATAGACGGGGGTTAAAGTTGGTGGCGCACCCCTAATTTAGCGCCCATTAGTGGCCGTTTTAGGCTTGCTCGGTATACGCCCGAGTGGCCTTAGGCCCCTTGGCTGTATGCCTCGGGCGCACCTCGAGTCGGTAGATAGGTATCGCGTTTAAGGCTCCCAGGGCGCCCGTCGAGCGCCCTGAGCCACGATCGAGCCACTTTTCGTTTTGCCGACGTATTCTATTTAACCGAATAATACTTTACTAGACTAATAAAATAATAGATATTTAACTTTCGTTAAGAAACCTTACTTCGATAAGTAAAAGCGGGGTACTCGTATATAAAGAAATTAAGAATAAAATATTACTAAAGACTTTAAAGACTAGTATATAAAAAGATAATATAGATATTTCTTATTTTAATAGCTCCCGTCCTACGGAAAGCTTCGGCGTAAAGATAGTTATACTCGTATAAAATATTATAAAAGAGTAGTATTCTACTCTAATCTAGTTAATTAACGAAGGCGTTAATAAATAGCGGAAGTCTTAGTAAAGAAACTCTTAATAAATTATTCGATAGTTAATTAATATCGAATAAAGCCGTTATTATTATATTATAAGATAGTAGTAATTTAGTAGTATTAATAGTAAAAGAGTTACTATTCCTAAATATAAGACCTGCGTCTTTATAGTAATAGGCGTACTAGTTATATATAATATAATCTATTACTTTATTAAATAAACCGTGATACCTTCCGAGTCAATAAAGTTTTCGATAATTCTTTTATAATTTAGTTAGATTTTCCGTATTCTATAAAAATAAACCCCGTCTTTTATATTAATTTATTATAATTAATAATTAATAACTCTTTATTTAGAAAAATCTATTTTATCCGAGAATTTATAATTACCGAAGATAATTAATATAAATAGTACGTTAATAGTATTTTAAATTCTAAATATAATCGCCGTTATAGTCTACTTTTATTAAAATACTACGTTAATTAAGAAGACTACGACGTTATATAGGAACTCTTTTAATATTTTACCCGTTATTAATTATTTATTAATAAATATTATATTTCGAATCCTAGCGCCGCTGGCCCCCACGAATTACTATATATTATTTAAAGGTATTAGTATAAAGAATCTTTATTATTATCGTTTTAATTAGATTTTTAAAAAGTTAACTTTTATTTATACCCTAGTTTATTCTTTATCCGTTATTATTACCTCGGTTATTATTTTATATCGGCTTCAACCGATACTTCGTATTATTAAATAAATAAATAGTACTCTATAGCCTAGCCTCGCCGTTATCGTTTATAGATAATAATATTACCGCCTAGTTTTATTTATATATCGCCGTTTATTCCCCGTCTTGTTTTTTATCCATTATTATCGTTATAGTTAAATATTCTATATTAATTTTAACTAATACTTCGTATAACCGTAATAATAAATAGTATATTTTATTTTATCTCGTTTTTATCTCGTAGGAGCTCGGCCTTAAAGAGGGGGTTATTATTATAATATAATCTTATTTGTTTTAATTTAATTTGATTTATTTTAGATTTAATTTAAATTTAAACTAATTCCCTATTTCTATTTTAATATAGTCGAGATAGGAAATAAATAAATACTTTATATATTAATTTTTATTTAGATAATAGTTAACTCTACTTTAACTTTTATTCTTTATCTTTTATTTTAATCTACTTTTATATTATAACTGGGTTATAATTTAATAAACCTAGTTTATAGTTTAATAAATATCTAGATATTAATCCCGTTCTTTAATATTTAAAGATTACGTTACTTTAGAATATAAAATCGTTATAAAAGTATTTTACTAGGCGGCGTCAATATTAATTAATAATAATAATTTATTGAAGGATTCTCTTCTTAATAACGTTTACGCTACGGAATAAGGAAGGGAAGGGAAGAGAATAACCCTCGCTCTCTTCTCTTCTAGTAGGGAAGGGAGCGGAAGGGAAAGAGTAGAAACTATTGAAAAAAAAGAAAAAATTACTTATTATTCTCTTCCTTCCTTCCCGGGTAAATTTAATAATATAAATAAACCTAAATATCTACTTAATATATTTGTTAATTAAATTAATTTTTATTTATATCGCGATTAATAGTAGATATTAATATATTTTAAATCTCTAAAATACGTTTTAAATTAATAGAAAGAGGGTTTATTTCTTTAATACTACCGTAGTAAAACGAGCGCTTTATAAAGAAGAATATATACTTAAAAATTTAATTAATACTAGTTAGTATACGTTAAATTTTTCGATTAAAAGTATACTATTTAATTAAAGTAGATTATAGAATTTAATATAGAATTTACTATATACTAGTTATATTTATATATAGAGATCGTTAAGGTTATTTATATTTAATAATATTATTACCCGTTAGATCTATTATTAGCGCCGCGCTAGTAATAATTCTTTATAACGCCTCCGCTTTTCGTTTATTTCTAGATTTAACGAACTATTTATTTTATAAATAACTTCGTTAAATCGTTTAACTCCTTTATTATTTAATTATTTAATTATTAATTCTTATACTATTATATTTGATTTAATAGTAAACCCTATTTATTTACTACTAGATTATATAACTCCTATTATTAATAATTTTTAAATAAGATTTTAAATCGACGTCTTAATCTAAATAATATAAAGATTAATATAAATAATTAAACTAGTATCTACGGTCTTTCTTTATCGTAAAGCTCTTTTATAATAACGACTAGTATATTATAAAGAAGAATAATTTAAAGCCTAAATAAATAATAAATTATAATTAAAGAAAAAGAAGAAACGCGAGATTAATTAATATCTAGATATAACTTCGGCTTAATATTAAATTATAAATCCTCGGAAACGTTAATTTTATATAATTAATATAAATAGTTAATATTAATAGTTAATAAAATAAATCCTTTTAAAAATTCTATATTACGAAGAGGCTAGAGAGAGTATATATTAGGTTTATAACTAAAGAGAAAAATCGAACAATAACTTTCTAGGAATCTTAATATAATAAAATTAAAAAAATACTTTTTACTATTATTAAAGATAGACGTCGCTATTAAATACGCGAAGATTATAAATATAAAAGTAGTTTAGCGAGCCTAAAAGAAAGTAAAAAATTAATAAAAATAAGATATTCTTTTAGAATAAGAATAATAAAGACTATTGATATAAATTAAAATCCAAATAATTATTAAAAGGTTTATATTAATCTTTATATTATTATATCCTACTTAAAGCGGATATCGTTAATATATAATAAGATTATTAAAAGTAAATATAGGTAAATTATTATTTAGGTAAACGAGGTTTCGTTAATTAAATAAATAATAATTAACGATAATAAGGACGTAGATTAGGTTGATAAATAATTATTAAAGAATATTAATCGCTCCCTAAATATTAATAATTATATTTTTAAAATACGTTAATAATTAGATTAGGACGAAATCTATAGTATTTAAAACGAATATAAAAAGTAAATCGAGGTTTATAATATTTAGGCCTTATTTAATTTAATAAATAAAATCTAGGGACCGGTCGGTTTATAATATTATTAAAAAATATTAAATTATAATATTAAAATTACTCGCGCTAAAATCGATTACTATAATAAATACCGTCTTCGTATATATATATATAAAGGGTTTTCGTATTATAAAAGATATAATTTTAAGCTATATTATTTATATTAATCTTTATCCAATTATATATTAATTATAAATTAATATAAACGAAAAAAACTTATTAAAGAGGGATTTATAAATTTATTATATCTTTATTTTTACCGAATATACTATTTAAAAGAATATAACCGCCTAATTTAATACGAATCTAGAAAGATATAAACGGTATAATCTTAATTAATAAAATCGGCGTTATAGAATAAATATAGGTCTTATATTTACTTAAGTTAATAAAGAGTAAATTATAATATTAGGATTATATTATCTTTACCCTAATAATTATAAATATAAAAAGTATAATTAAAGACCGAATAAAAATACGAAAGAGACGCGGAAAATATTTAGGATAATATTAGGGCCGGAGTATACCTAAATTATAAAAAAAACGAAGGATATTATTCGTTCTAGAGATTAAAAGAAGATTTTAAAGGGGATAATATAAATTATCGAATTAAAAGTATTTTTAAGGCCCCCTTTAAGTTAAAAGAAAGTCGTATTATCGAATAAAGTTCTAAATATAAACGTAAAGAGTATATCTAATTATATATCTAAATATTTAATATAGCTAGTTTATAAAGTTTCTAGTCGAAATTATATTAATCTTTATACTAGTTTTATTTGATTTATATTATATATTTTTATTTTTTATATCTTCTTTAACTCCTTTTATATTTCGAAACTCTACTCGTTTTTTTATAATCTTTTAAAGATTTTAAAATAAAGTTAGGTTCTTTTTATAATTTTAATATAATTTTTTAATTTTTTAATTTATTCTTTAATTTTCTAAACCTATTAATTACCTCCGGTTTAAAGAATAATTTTATATTTAATTTCTTCCTTTATATTAGATAAATAGACGTAGAATCTTAAATAGAATATATATATTTCGAATTACTCCCGTTTATTTAATACCCGGAAATTTTAGTTTTTAGGTTATTTTCCTAAATCTTTCTATTATTAATACGATTTTTACGCGTATTTATATTACTTTATTAACTTTTACCTAGGGGCTAGATTCTTTAACTCTTTTTTAATTATAAACTAGATTAATAATTAAGACTAGAGGTTCTTTATTTCCCTCGTCCTTATTATTAAATCTTAAGATAGTAGTTTTATCTACGAGATTATTATACCCGCCTTTATCTTCGTTATTTATAAAGTTATTATTACTCTCTATTATAGCCTCGTCCCGTTTTTATACCTCTATTTTATACTTTTTAAAAATTATTATTTCTTTATAGTTTAAATCCTACTAGGATACTACTACTTCGTTTTTTTTAAATTAAAAGTAATTAAGGACTATAAAAGTTAAGAATATCTCGAGACTATAAGATTTTTAAATTATATATAATTAGGTAGCGATATTAAATACTCGCTTATATTTAATATTTATATAAAATATAACTAGGATATTACGGGCCGTATAAAAAAAAAATTAAATATTAATAAAAAGTCCTTTTATTTATTAAATATAAATTTACTATCGTCGTTACTAAACGCTATATATAATTAGTAGGTATATTTATCGATATAAAGATTAATATAAATAAAAGATTTATTTATTTCCCGGTATTTTCGAAATTCTTTACTCTAATTTTTCGGGTTCGATAGCGCCTTATTTTTACTCTTAATTAAACGTTTAAGATTATCTACCTCGATATCTCTTTTAATATAGATTTTCTTTTATTAAATAACCTATAGGCGCTACTCGAACTACTCTTTAAATTATTAATAAAAATTCTTTTATTTTTACCTAGTCTCTTTATTCTATCCCTAGTCTTTAAATATAATCGTCTTTCGAATTAATTTTAAAAAAGTTATTATATTATATAGCCCGCCTAAAGTTAATTAGGTTTAAGAATAATATTAGTTAAATTTATCTTATATCTTTTTTAAACTCTTTAGTATAGACTTTTTCTAAAGTATAATTTTTTTTATAAGTTTTTTTTCTTCGCTTTTAAGATAATTAAATAATATATTATAGACCGAAAAAGTTATATAAATAATCGGCATATATAATATATCTATCGTTTATATATATTAATAGAACGATTTATAAAATTTAATAAAATATTTTATTTAAGTTTATTTATTCTTATTTAATTATAATTATTTTATTTATTTATAGAAAAATTCCTCTAACGCCGGCCTTAGCTTTAGGGCGCGGATTAATATATAATAAATTAAATCCTATCTAGTCGCTACGTCCTAGAAGAGCTTTAACGTTATAAATTTATTTCGACGTTTCTTATCGTATATCCTTTATATTTAATTCGGCCCGGTTAATTAACGCTTTTTATTATTTAACTACTTTTAGATATCTTAAAAGCGCTCGCGCCGTTAATTTATTTTTAAAAAAATAAGTAGAGGCTTTACAAATCTATATTCCCTAATATTAATAAAGAAATAAATATCGGTATAATAATTAATATATTATTTAAAATACGGAAGTACTTTTATTAAAATAAACGGGATCCTAGGTTCTTTTCTTATTTTAAATTTTTTTTTTTTATTTATTTTATCGTTCTAATCCTTCTAAAAGTCTTTATTTATTAATAAGATTTTAATTATTTTAAAAAGTTCCTTTAAGCCTAGCTAAATAATATATAAAAAATAAAAAAACGGTAAATTCCGGTATTCCTAAAAGTATCTTAATTACTATAAAAATCCCGGATTTTATTTTTTAGTTTTTTTTTTATAATTAAAAACTAGGCCTTTTCCTCCGGTAATATAGTTTCGAGGGCTTAATATATACTAGTATTATTAAAAATATTATTCGTAGTAATTAATATTATCCGATCCTTTAATTTATAACGATAAATAATAATACTTAAGTACGAGGTTAGGTTAATATTATTATATTTTCTCTTTACGTATTTAAAAGCTAGGAGTATCTCGTAGTATTATTATCGCTAGTCGATAAAATATATATTTATAATTATATAACTCTATCGGTTTTTAGAAGACTATAAGTCTAGCGTTATAATAATTTTTATACCGTTATTAAATAAATTCCGAGGGAGTTAATTTTAAATATCGTTATACTTCTTTATAATATAATTTTTAATTATATATATAAAAGGGAGAGTAGTTAACGAATTCGCGTATTTAAATACTCGTTATATATTAATATTATTAATAGATCGTAAGGAGAGCCTAAGCCCGATAACTATTTATATAAATAATTTAAAAAAGTCTTGAAGTATTATTTCTCGGCCGTTAAATTATAATATATTAACTTTTCTTTTATTTCTTTATAGTTAGGATTATAAATATTTATACTAATCTTTATATTTATATATTAAGTAAGTTAAAATATATTTAGTCTTTAAAGAATAATATAGTTTAAATTAGTTCTATACCTAAATATAAAACTTTCCTCTTATATTAATTTAATATAAAATACGTTTTTATACTATTCTAGGCGTTAATCCTTATAATATTTAGTTATATCTTTTATAGATATTTCTCGGCTCCTCTATATCTATTATAGTACTACTATAAAAGAACTTTTATTCTAAAGCCGGTTTAGGCGACGTTTAAGAGAAATTAGATATATAATCTTTATATTTCTAATTCTTTTATTTAATTTTTTAGGTACGATACTACTCTTATCTATAAAATTATTCAAGAAAGACGGTAGTTATTTCTACTATATATATATAATAACGTTTATTAGAATCTTTAATCGTTAAGCCTTTTATAAAAGAATTATCTCGGGTAATTAAACTAAGAGTAAAAAAATATTAACTATTAGATTTAGAATTATTAATAGCGAAGCTACTACTTTAAGATATTCTAAATACGTATTTTAGAAACTAGTAAAGAAGGTAAGAAAATAAAAGAAATTATTAACTTTTTTATAATTATATAATTTATAAAGATACGTTATATACGGTAGTTATAATTTAATTATATTAATACCGGATAGAAAGATTATAAAGATAGATTAATATTTATTTTATATATTTTAAATTAATATCCCGCTGAAAAGTAATTTTAAATATATAATAAATTAATATTCTAACCCTTTTTTAGAAATTCTCTTTAAAATTTAACTAAATCCTTATTAATTTAAATTAATAGTTATATCTTTAGCCGTTAATAAAAGTATAGCCGATATTAATCTTAAATTACTCGATAGTCTTAATAATAACGTAAGAGTAAATTAAAGCCTCTAATTATTAAAAACACGACGGAATTTAAAAGTAGCGAGGAAAGTATTTAATATATAAAAAATATATATAAAGAAATTATTATAGTATAGCCTTACCTACCTTAACCTAGCCTAACTTATCTTAGATCTAACTTAGGTCTAAACTAGTTTCCCTGTTTCTATCCTAATATAGTCGAGATAGGAAATAAATAAATACTCTATATACTAATTTTTATTTAGATAGTAGCTAGCCCTACTTTAATTTTCGTCCTTTATTTTTTATTTTAGCCTACTCCTATACTATAGCTAGGCTATAGTTTAATAAACTTAACCGTTAATTTAATAAATCTCTAGATATTAATCCCGTTTTTTAATATTATAAAAGATTAACTACCTAGCTAGTACTCTTTAATACTAGGATAATTATTATAAAGAATTAACCCCTTAACCCCGAAGACCGCGTATAATAATTCCTCGCCGAAATTTAGAATAACTCTACTAGCTTCCTTAATACCTTCGATTACTTATATATTTAAATCAAGAGTAATTTCTTATTAGATACTTTATTCTTATTTACGCCTCCTCCTCCTCCTACGCTAGATACGTAATCCCTAGTTTATACTATCGTTTAAGTAATAATTTAGGTTATATTTATTATAATTTAAACTATATCTTAGCCTCCGCCCTAGGTATTCGATAAGAATACCCTTAATAATATTATTATTATAGGCCTACGCTCGTTTTTCTTTTTAAATATTTAATAACCTACCCCCTCGCGATCTCGAATACCTCCTAGATCCGAAAAGCTTCTAGATATCTCGGAATATAAAGAGAATTAAAATAAATTAGATATTTAGGAGTAAACGTTAATATAGCGGATATATATAAATTATAACTACTACCCTACCGATAGTAATAAGATCGTTTATATAGAGTTTAAATTAATTATCGGTAAAAAGATTTTTAATTTAATAAACCGTTACTGAAAGGAGGGTCTTTATACTTTAATTAACTTTACCGATTAACGAAAGAAACTACGGGAAGTATATAATAACCCGTTTAAATAAAAAGATACTCGGAATTATATCTAAAAACTTAAATAAGGTTTTATACCTTTTAATAAATATTTTAACCTCGTCTCCTAAAAGAAGGAACGTTCTCGAATAAAGAATAAGTTCTTAATTAATACTATAAAATATAATATTAATTATATTACTTAATAGGCCTCTATCTCCTAGAGGAAAATTAATAATTAACGGTTATATACCTTCGATAAATACGTCCGTATATACTCCGAAATCGACTAAAAACTCCGGTAGATTAAGTACCGTCTACCTCGTTAAAATACCGCTTTTATTAGATTAGGATAAACCTCGAGGAGGTTTATTATATCTCTATTAACTTCTACCCCTCTAACTCGCTCTAATATAATAAATACCTTTATCCTCGTTATTAGACTAGCTCTTATTATTTTATTTAAAGAGTTAATAAACTTTAATTCGGTCTAAACTATTATTAAAAGTAAATTAATAAAAACCCCGGTTATTAAGACTATCTACGAGAAGTAAAGATTTTACTTTTATTATAAATCGTTTAGGTATAATATAAAAGTTTATTTTATTAAACTAGCTAGCCTCCGATCTAGTATTATAACTATTATTAACGACGATGAGAGTATTATAGGAGGAGTTACCCTAAACGCGGGAAAAGAATAATCTCGGTATAAATCGCGTATTAGGATTATAGGTACCTAGAACCCTATATATACCTTTTTATTTATCGGCTATATCGTTTAATTTACCTTCGTTACTAATTAAGTTTTCGCTATAGTTTATTATATAGCTTTTTAAAACCGACCCTATTTTTCGTAATAAATATATAGTTATTTCTTATTAACTACGGAATAACTAGTCCCGAATTTAAATTAAAGCCTTAATTAATACTAGTATATCCGGCTATCTTTTTATCGATTATAATTTTATATATATTTATCGTCTGCCCCTTCGCTTTCTTCGTTATCTTTATATTATCCGACTCTTTAATAGCGTACCTACCGCTATAAAACGTATTATTTATATCGTAGAAACGATTTTAAATATCTATAATTATTAGGAACGAATAGTTTTTTTTATTATTAAACTTAATTAATACCCCGTTATAATCGGCCTATTATACCTCTACTGTTATAAAGTTACTACCGATTTCTTAGATAATTCCTTAACCTTCGCTTTATATTTTTATTTAAGAAATTATACCTTTAGTCCCGTAAAAATCTTCGCGGAAAATAAACTCTTTTTAATACCTTAAAAAAGTTTTTAAACCTAAGAATCCTAATTTTTAATTTTATCCGATACCCGCGTAGGGTAAGCCCCGACTTAAAAGGAATCACTAGTATATAAAGAGCCGTTATTATTAATAAACGATAACGTTATTATTAAATAATTAATTCCGACTCGAGAGAAGTTACTTTAGTTTTAAGCTCGTTAATAGTATATTTAATCCTAAGTTTATAAAAAGTAAATTTTAATTTAAGAAGAGTTAATTTAATCCTAGATATATTAAAAGTAAACCTAATCTTTAGCCTAGTCTAGTACTTGTATAAAGTAATTTAAAATTTAAAAGGAGTTACCTTAATTCTAGGTTTATTAATAATAAATCTAGATTTAAGAGAAGTCTTCCTCGTCTTAGTTTTAATTATTTATTCCTATAAAAACTAGCTATAATAACGAATATAGTTATATTATTATTATTATTAAATAAGGAAAGATACCTAAAATTAAATATCGTAGCCTAGCCTCGCTTCGTTTTAAATTTTAATATTAAAAATAACGAACCTAATACCTAGCTACTCTTAATATATACGAGATAAAATCTCGATTATTTACCCGGTTCGTTATACCTAACGAGTAAACCGCGTTTAGTTTATTATTTATAAAAATCGATCGATTTTTAAATATTCTAAAAGAAATCTCGATCTTAAATATTTAATTTTATTAAAAACCTAGATATTATGAATTTAAACCCCGCCTTAGTTAAAATCTTAAACTAAATATTTACGATTAAGCCTAGAACCGAGTTATATTTAAAATAAATAAGGAGCTTTACCTCGCCGCTATCGTTATTTAAAAAGAGTTTTAAGTTTACCGAGATAATAAGAATATTAACCTAATTATAATTTTACCTACGCGGTACTATAAATTTTTAGATATTTTTTCGAGAAAAGACGCTAATACCTTACCCCCGTATCGGTTATATAATTATATTATTAAGTTTAAAGAAGGGTTATAACCTTCGTTATTTAACTTATATAATATAAGTCGTAATAAGATTCTAGAACTCCGCCGTTACCTAGATAAAAACTTTAGTAAAGATTTTATTCGAGTTAATTAGTCCTACGCCGCGTCCTTTATCTTATTTATAAAGAAATTTAGCGGAGGCCTACGTTTCTACGTTAATTACCGAGGGTTTAATATTATTATTATAAAGAATAGATACTCTTTACCCTTAATTTTAGAAACCTTAAATTAATTAAATCGTATTAAGGTATTTTTTAAATTAAATATTATATTTATTTTTAATCGCCTCCGTATTAAGGAGGGCGACGAAGAATTTATAATATTCTATACCCGATTCGGCCTATTCGAATACCTTATTATATTATTTAGATTATATAATAACCCTACTTCGTTCTAGTACTAGTATATTAACGATATTCTTCGTAAATTTCTTAATAAGATTTATATTATATACCTCGACGATATTCTAATCTATAGCGATATCGAAGAAGAGTACGAAATTTATATTAAATATATCCTTTAGAAACTCCGCGAGGCGGGGCTCTAAATAGATATTATTAAATATAATTTTTATATTAAGGAAATTATATACCTAGGATTAATTATTATTATTAAAGGGATTAAAATAAATTTAAAGAAAATCGATATTATCCTAAATTAACTATAGCTAGTTAATATTAAAGATATTTAAAATTTCCTAGGATTCGTTAACTTTTATCGGCGTTTTATTTATAAGTTTAGTAAACTCGCTATATTATTTATAACCTTAATTAAAAAAGATACCGTCTTCGAGTAAAGTATTTGATATTAAATAACTTTTAATACCTTAAAGAAGGCTTTTACCTCCGATATTATTTTAATTCATTTCGACCCTAACTGTAAAATTATAATAGAAATAAATATATTTAATTATATATCTAGGGGGGTCCTATCTTAGTATAATAATTAAGATATTCTTCGTCCTATTATTTACTTTTTAAAGAAGTGTAACTTTACCGAGTATAATTACGAGATTTATAATAAAGAGTTTATAGTAATCGTCTATATATTCGAGGAATAACGTCTTAAATTAGAGGGATCTACTCTCTTTATCGAGGTAATATCGGATTATAAGGCTCTTAAATATTTTATTTTATTTAAGGTATTATCTCGCCGTTAAGCGAGATAAAGCGAGTTTTTATCTTATTTTAATTATAAAATTATTTACCGGCCTAGTAAAAAAGGTAGTAAGTTTAATATATTAATATATTAGTTAAAAGACCTCCTTAAAAAGGGGGATAAATTAGACCCTAGATATTAATATTAATATTAAATAGTATTAAAAAGAAAAAACCTAACCCTAGAAATCCTTAAAGACTATATTTATAATATATCGCTAAATATAACGACCCTAGCTTTAGTCCTAGTTACTTTAGTTATATCGGTAACGGATTAAAAGATTCTTATCTAGCTCTTTTAATTATACTTTATATTAATTTATAAAACCGCTATAAACCTCGATATAAATATTAATCCGGAACTATAAACCCCGCTTATATTTTATAAGTCTAAACTCGATAAAAATTTATTTATTAATTTAAACGAAGATTTATACGATACCCCGACCTATTAATTATAGGATATAATTAATTAAACCGATCGATTTATCTTTAAAGTCCTAGAAATACTACGTTCTAGAATATATTATTATAACGGAATTCCCCTCGCTAAATACGAAGATAGGGATAGAGTTCTCTATTTCCGAGAAAAGAGATATATTCCGAATTCTAGTAAACTACGCCTTCGTCTAATCTAACTAGTTTATAATTATATCGCGGGTAGTTACCTAGGTCGTATTAAATATTACGAATTAATTAATCGGGCCTATTAGTGGCCTAACGTCTATATTATTATCTAGCGATTCGTTAAGAATTATTATATATACTAAAGAACTAAACCTTCCCGCTAGTATATTTAAAAATAACTACGTTTATTACCGCCCCCGTAACGACGTTAGAAAGATATTTCGATAAACTATATAGGTCCCCTACCGCCTTATACTTTTATAGGAATTATTTATCGGTATATCCTAATTTTCGTAGACCGCTTAACTAAGATATAATACCTAGTATTAATTATATCGATAGAAGTAGACGAAGCCTACGATATTTTCTACTAGAATATATAGAAGCTTTATAAATTATTAAATATCTTTATTTCGGATTAAGGATTTTAATTTATATCGGAGTTCTAGGAGGCCTTATATAAGCGCCTTAAGATCGATTAATATATATCTATTAAATATTATCCTTAGACGGATAATTAAACCGAGCGGTTTAATACTATAATAAAATACTACCTCCGTATATATATTAATTATATATAGGATAATTAGGTAAAATGGCTCTTTAGAGCGGAGTTTTCTAGTAATAATACCGATTCTTTTAATACTCTAGCCTCGCCTTTCTTAGCTAATTATAATTAATATTTATATATCGGCTTCGAGCCTATTAAGCCTCTACTTTAAGATTTTACCGCCTAAATATATATTTATTTAATCGTTACCGATAAATTCGTAATATAAATAGAAGCCTTAAACGACTACCTCCGCGATAAGATATTTATTATTTAAATTATCTTTAAATCCTCGGCTAACTAATAAAGGCGCCTATATTCATTATATTTAATAGACGATTAAATATAGTTGAATATTAAGAATCTGAATATTATATACTCTTTAGTTAAACTCGACGATTATAATATCGGCCCCTTCTAAATCTCTAAGGTTTTCGATAATCCTCTTATAGTCTAGCTAGACTTTTCGTATTTAATAAAAGTTTACCCCGTTTTCTATACTAGCCTATTATAGTTAATAATTAATAACTCTTTATTTAGATAAATCTAGCCTATCCGAGAACCTATAATTACCGAAGATAGTTAATAAGAGTAGTACGTTAACGGTATCTTAAATTCTAAATATAATCGCCGTTATAGTTTATCTTTATTAAAATACTACGTTAATTAAAAAGGTTACGTTATTATATAGGAACCCTTTTATTACTTTACCCGTTATTAATAGTTTATTAATAAGTATTATATCTCGAATCCTAGCGCCGCTAGCCTTTACGAATTACCGTATATTATTTAAAGGTACTAGTATAAAGAACCTCTATTATCTTTATCCTAGTCCGATTTTTAAGAAGTTAACCCCCGCCTATACTATAGTTTATTCTTTATCCGTTATTATCCTCTCAGTTATCGTTCCGTATCGGCTTCGACCGATACTTCGTGTTACTATATAAATAAATAGTACCCTATAGCCTAGCCCCGCCGTTATTATTTATAAATAATAACGCTAACGCCTAACTTTATTCGTATACCGCTGTTTATTCCCCGTCCTATCTCTTATTTATTACTATCGATAACTCGAATACTCCGACGCGTTTTTATTTTAATTATTTCGTAACCCTAAATAAGAGTTAGGGTTACGAAATTTAATTAATTTAATTAATCGTTTATTTATCTCGTAGGAGCTCGACCTTAAAGAGGGGGTTATTATTATAATATAACCTTACCTACCTTAACCTAACTTAATTTATTTTAGATTTAATTTAAGTCTAAGCTAGTTTCCCTATTTTTATCCTAATATAGTCGGGATAGGAAATAAATAAGTACTCCGTATACTAGCTCTTATTTAAATAATAATTGACTCTACCCTAGTTTTTGTCTTTTATCTTTTATTTTAGCCTACTCCTATACTATAGCTAGGCTATAGTTTAATGAACCTAGCCGTTAGTTTAATGAACCTCTAGATATTAATCCCGTCCCTTAATAGAAACTCCGGGTAAAGAAAATCGCGGTATAAAATAAAAAACTAAGGAGTAATAATTAATAGGAGCTTTATAATTAAATTATTATTTAATTTAATTTTCTAATTATTATTTTACAAGAAATTAGGTTTCTTTAAAAAACTATTAATTTTTTAATCCCGAAGCTACCCTTTACGCGCTTTATACACGAAATTATATATACTTTTTATAAACGTTATTTTCGTATATAATTTATAGGTCTAAACGCGTTATAGGAGGCCTCGGAGATAATATTAATTAAAGAACTCGGGAGTAAATAATTTAATATTATCTTTATAAATATATAATATTAATTCCAATTATAATAATTAATCTTTACGCGATTTATAATAAGCGGATTATTATAGCCCCGAAGAATATATAATTTATACGGCGATTAAAGGCTATATATACTAGATAAAAATATATTATAATTAATATCCGAAGGTCGATAGTTTATTATATTTATCCTAATCTTTATATTAATTAAACTAGTACTATTACTTTTACTACGAAATTTAGATTTAATTATAAACTTTTAGACTTTCGATTCTATTTTAGAATAATCTATTAATTATTTATAACTATTACGATTAATATTATAATTTATTAATACGAGATAGAATAAGAGATTATTTTAATATAAAAGTCGTTACCGAAAAAGTATAACTTTTTATTATTAAATTAAAATGAATAATAACTAGAGATCCCGCTTTTAATATTATAAATCTAATTATTTTATTTTTTATAACTTTAGTTTCCTTTATACCGAATTTATATTAACTATATTATTAGAAAAGTATTTATCTTAATTTAAAATACTATATAATCTATTTATATATATAAGACTGGTATATTTAATTACTAATAAATTATTTAATTATAATTTTCTGTATATTTATCCGTACTTTAGTCCTTATAAGTAAAGTGAAATTAAAAATAAATAAATTATAAACTAATAAAATATTGAGCTATTATAATCGTATAATCGTTAATATTTAAAATACTAAGTAAATATATTAGGATAAAGATTAGGATAATTAATATTAATTTAATTTATAGAAAATAGCTCCTTAGCCCTTAAATTATAAAATAATTAATCTACTATATAAAGGGGTAAGATTACTAGGATATAAATTAAAATAAATAATATTAATAAAATCTATAATAATCGCCTAAATACTAGGGCTTTAAAATAGAATATATATAAAATAACCCTAGCCTTCCGGTAAATCTTATAGTATAAATATTAAGATAAATAATTCTAATAAAATATATAAACCGTAGTTATTCGGTCCTATATAAGAATAAATCGACTTCGACGATATCGTTAATATAAATTAATTAAATATACTAGATTAATTCTCTTAGTCTATCTACCTTAAATTAAAGAATATAATTTAACCGATATTTATTTAACTATATAAACTACTTATATTTAAAAATAAAATAGAAGATAATAGGTATAACTCGGGTAAAGATATTAAGATTAAAAATAATAATAATACTAGCGACGATAACGAGGCGATCGTCGATAATAATAATAACGTAATAAGGTTAGAAGGCTATATAAACTATATAAATAATAATAATATATATTAATAAACTAAGGATAATCCTAAATATTAATAACTATACTAAAAATACTAATATAATAATCACGAATATATTATCGAAAAGTAGGATTATAAAATAGGGAATATATATCTTTATTATCCTTATCTAGTTAATTCCTCGAATAATATCTAAATTTAATTAATAATACCCGAGATCCCGGTTAACTATAAAGAGAATAACGATTAAAATAAAAATTAAAACGATTCGGCCCTAAATAATCAAAATAAACCTAAATTCGATAATATTAAATCTTATATAAATTATATAAAAGAGCGTATCTTATACTTTTATTTAAAAGAATTTAATTTTATCTTTCGAGGGTATAAAAATTATTAATAGAATAATCTAAATTACTTTATACTCGATTACTCCTATTCTAATTAAGATATAAAAGATATAATAATAAAAAAGTATATTTAATACCCTTTTAATTAAAATAAAAATCGGGATAAAACCCGTAATAATAAATAACTAGAATAGATCTCTTATATTAATAAGAATAATCTACCGAGACCTAGTACGGGCGAAATACGTCCCGATCGTTTAAAGGATATTATTAAAAAAATAAATACTATTTATTAAATAATTTTCAGGAACTTAAAAATAAATTAAAAAATAATAAAAGAGAAAGAGAAGACGAGTAAAGTATAAAAGACTAAAACTATAATTAAAGATAAAGATTCGCTATTTTACTATATATCCTAATTTTATCCTAATTCTTATATTAATCCGTTATTATAAAGACTCCTTCGAGACGCGGATATCCTCTAGGAAAAACTAAAGTAAAGTAAAATAATAAATAATTTACTTTAATTTTAGCTTTATGATAATAATTTTATTAATATTATATAATTTATTAAAGTCTTAAAGTATAAAACCCTATACGTAAAAGCGCTAGGAGTATCTAAATTTATAAGTTTTTTCTTTATACTAGATATACTATAAATCCTATATTAATTTCTAGATATTAGTACTAGTTATATCTTTATCTTAAGGCTTTTATTTATTAATTAGACTTTTACGGGAATATAAATAGTTAAAACTTTATTTAAATCTTTATCTAAAGACCGCGCTTAAGCTCTAAATATAAAAGGGGAAGAATAAATTAAATTCTTATATCTACCTAACGATATATAAAGTTTAGTAGTAAAGTTTATATTATCTTTAACTACCTTTATCCTAATTAAGGTATTAATCCTTATTAGCGAAAATACTCTAGGAAATTAAAAGATATTAAAAGACTTTTAATTTATTAATTCTAAAAATACTCTTTTCGTATTTAGTTCGTAAAATCTATTATTAAGATTTTTTTAAAGATATACGATTTTAGAGTAATATATTTAATACTTTATAAAAAACTATAAAAGATTATTTAATATATATATTCTTTAGTAAATTTATTCCTTATATTATCTCTAGATAAGTTAAGATCTAATTTATTTAATAATTAATTTATATACTATATATAGTAAACGTATTACTTTTTAAGCGAAGGATATTAAATTATTAAAAACTTTAAAGAAAATATTAAACGGGTAAATAAATATTAATATTTAAAATAAAAAGGAGTTTCGCTAAAAGATAGAATTTTTATTAAAAATCAATATAAAGATTAGTATAAAGTATTAAGGTAGTAGATTCCGAGAGGGATTAATTAATAAATAACTGAATATTTATAATTTAATCGTAAAATAATCTAATTAATTATTTAATAATAGTACGAATAATTAATTTATATATTAATATATTACGATATTAAAGCTCGTAGAAAGATAAAGGTTTTTAGCGAAAATATATAATTTCGAAAAATAAACTAAAATAAATAATAACTAAGAATCCCGCTTTTAATATTATAAATTCGATTATTTTTATTATTTTTTACTTTACTTTCCTCTATACCTAAACTATATTAACTACGGTATTTAAAAAACGTTAATTCTAATTCGAAATCACGTTTAATATATTATATATATAAAGATTAGTATAATTAGTTATTAATAACCTAGTTAATTATTATTATCTTTATATTTATCCACTATATTTATCTCTCTAGGTAAATTTAATTTAAACTAAATTTTACTACTATTTAATAACGTATTTAATTATTATAATTAGAGTATTATAAATTTAACTATTATTTAGTATAACTATTAGGATAAAGATTAAAATAAATACTATTAATTCGATTAATAGAAAATACCTCCTATATTTCCTCTCGAAGTTAAATAAATAAAGTCGTTACTCTTAATAATATTACTAATGATATTAATTATACGTATTTAATATAATAAATACCTCCTCTTAAAGGCGATGGATCTTAAAATTAATTTAATAAAAAAGTAATATCGCCGAGATAAGTTTTAGGATAATAAATACTAATTATATATTTTAAATCTAATAATCTCGGAGTTATAAATCGCCTAAGTTAGGATCGGAAAAACTAATTCTTATAATATCGGATATATTTAATATAAACGTAAAATCACTAGGATAAAGATTAAGATAAATTATATTAATTGAATTTATTAAATATAGTCGCCTAAATTATAAGTCTTTTATTCGAGACTAGGCTTTATAGTAGATTTTTAACTATAAATAAAATTATTAATATAAATCTTAGAGTAAACTATATATATAAAATATATAAAATATAATAGACCGTACTTTAATTACTAGGAGTCGGAGGAATAGGATATAATATTTTTAATTTTATTTATAAAAATCGCCTTTAAATACTTTTTAGAAGTTAATAAAATTAAAAACCCCTTAATTTACTATTTATACTATATACTTTATTAATATCCCGCGAAATAACGTAAAATAATAATCGGTATAATTATAAAAATAAATTTAATAATAATAGCGGTTTAGAATTAAATTAATCTTATATAGAATATAAATATCTAGTTATTTATTATTTATACTTATACGGTGACCCTAATTTAATTAATATATATTAATACTACTAGTAGAATAAGCCCTTTTATATTCTCGAAGATAAAGATAAAAAAAAGAGGCGTACGAAGAATAAAAAAATATTAATACTATTAAAGAATCTAAATAAAAAAGGAAAATCGGTACTATAAAAAGAACTAGACGAATTAAATCGAACTAGTTTTATAATACTAGAAGTAAATTAAAATAAAGATAAAGATAATTCTAATAATTAAAATAATTTAGGTTTAGGGTCGTATATATTATATTTAAACCGGAATTTAATATACGTCTTTAAATACTTTAATGGAGTATATAGAAATTATCTAGATAATAGATTCGAATATCTTTTCTAAGAATCGGAAATCGACTCGGATATAAACGAGAATCCGTTAAAACCGAATATAATATTAGATATTAATATAATACCTTTTAGTACTCGTCGATAATTTAAAAATAATATTAAATTAGAATTTAATACCGCGACTACTCGCTAGGTAGAAGGTTAATAAATAGTAAAAAATAAAAAATTTATAAAGAAAAAAAACGCTAAAAATATAACTAAAAGTAAATATTTATTATTTTATTATATATCCTAACTTTATCCTAATCTTTATATTAATTTATAAATCTAGATATAGTTATTAATAAATATAACTGGCTCTAAAGGAATCTAAAGACCCTATAAAGTAATAAATATATATAATCTCCTTTTTAACTTTATTATAATCTTTATATTAATCTTTAATTATTTATAAAGTTTTTAAAATATAGAAGTTTAAGTTTAAAGATAAATTTAAAAATAAACCTAAATCTATAAATATAATTAGAAATAGTACGTATTTTCCCCTCTATAATTTTATATAAATAATATATTAATATATATAAATAAAGAAAGGAAAAGGCCTCTAGTTAATTTATATAATATTATAAAATAACGGAGAGGGTTTAAATATTAATTCTTTAATAACTTAACCTCTATTTAGTTATAAAACTACTATAAGATTAATATCTAGTAAATTTTTATATAAAGCCGTTTCTCGTATCCTTAAGATTAAGCGGAAGAAGCGGGGAAAAATAAATTAAATTTCTATATCTACCCGACGACGTATAAAGCCCGGTAGTGAATTTTATATTATTTTTAATTATTTTTATCCTAATTAAAATACTAATCCCTATTAACGAAAATACTCTAGGAAATTAAAAAATATTAGAAGATTTTTAATTTATTAATTCTAAAAATACTCTTTTCGTATTTAGTCCGCGAGATCTATTATTAAAATCTTTTTAAGAATATACGATTTTAGAGTAATATAATTAACGCTTTATAAAAAACTATAAAAAATTATTTAATATATATATTCTTTAGTAAATTTATTTCTTATATTATCCCTAGATAAACTATAATTTATATTATTTAATAACTAATTTATATACTATATATAGTAAATATATTATTTTATAGGCGAAGGATATTAGATTTTTAAAAATTTTAACGAGAATATTAAACGGGTAAATAAATATTAATAATTAAAATAAAAAGAGGTTTCGTTAGGGGATAAAATCTTAACAAAAATTTAATATAAAGATTAGTATAATTTTATATATAGAGGATATTAATTAGAGATTAATATATAGATAACTACGATTCGTCGTTTTAGGATACTATAATATATACTAGTTATTTAAATCGAGGGTAGTATAAAGGTCAATTTATTTAATCGCGCTATTAAATCTTAATATATTTTATTTATATTATCGTTATTATAATAGTCTTAAAGATACGCGTAGATATAGTTTATTAATAAGAATAATAATTAATATAATTAATAAAACACTATTAGCGACCCTCAAGATATTTATTATTTATATTAATTATTATCCTAATTAATAAAGTATATATATACGTATATATAAATTATATAGAGCTAGTTTTATTAGGAAGAAAGAAAAGAAATAATAAAGAATTCCTTCCCTTCTTTAGATTAAGGAAGGGAATAGTTTTAAATTTATTTTTTCTCTTTCCTTCCTCTTCCTTTAGGGAAGGAAAAAGAAAGAAAAATAATCTCTACTCTATTCCATAATATAATAACCCTAGCGTTATTTTTAATGTAGTTATATCGGTATTTTACGATAAATTATTAATTATCTAGGATTTATAGAAACCCGTTTAGGATATTCTCCCGCGAGCGAGTTATTAACGGTACTAGGTTATAGTTTTTTTTTAATAATAAATACTTAATTAATATTCTTTAGTATATACTCTAGTACTCGATTAAAAGTATTATATATAAACTTAACGAGACGATTCGTTTTTATTAATTTAAAAGTATATATAAAGTTTTCTTAATAATTAATATATATCGGATAAAAGAGTAGATTTATTATTAAATTATAAAAGTACTTTATCTAGTTACTATTTAATACCTAGGTTTTTATCTCTTTACTCTAGTAAATAAACTTCTAGATAAAAAGTATATATTATTTATAATTTTTAATTTTTATTATTATCTACTTTTATTTCCGCTCTTTATTACTCTCGTCGTTTATTTTATCTATATATTTAAATAACTTCCTCTAATTCTTTATCTTATTAATATAATATATATAGATATAACTCTTCTACTTTTTATTATATAAATTAATAATTATAGTAAACCCCTAGTTAAAGACCTAGTTCTATAGACGCTCTTATATTTACTCGAGGGTATCGAACGTCTCTTTATCGGCGGGGGGCTTAAGGTATATAAATAGAATTTTATTAATAACTCTTTAAATAATAGAGAGGATAGAAGGGTTAAGGTCTATATATAAGGTCTAAACTATAGCGGGCTAGCGAGCTAACGATAATAAAATAAAAGAGGGGTAGTTTAGAAATTAAGGGGTAGAGGGGTTAAAGCGATAGCGAGGTAAAGAGTAATATATAGAAAGGATGGAGGTAAAGGTTGAAAATTTATAGATATACGGTTCAAAAGGCGGTATATAATATGACTAATACGGTAGTACTTAGATTTGTATGTAATCCCTATACAAATGTGAGTACCGAGCATCAAGTCCGTTAACCCCGAACTGTGCGTTGCGCCCCCATGGTGTGCGCCCCTAGGACTTCCCGGGGTTATTGGTACAACACGTGTGACCTCAGAGACAAAAAGCAACGTAAGCTCAGGTCAAATGTCTACTACAGTGTTCTTTGAATTGCTGATCCGCACAGTTCCCACGGGCAGACGAAGGAATACAGCAACTCGCAATATAGCTCCTGAGCGGAAGTGCATAAGGACTTTAATTCATTAGACAATCTCAAGCGGGAGAACCCTGGCCACCGATGCGAAGGTCTGGTGCTGGGCTCATGGTGGATTAGCAACTAGAGAGGGTTCTGCAGCAAATCTAGACTTACAATTGCGTGCCGTGGGTCATGAAGGCGACTTGCACATCATCATAGAGTCTCAAAGTTTTCAAAAAGACGCCGAGAAGACACCACATACTATCCTACGGGCGGAGCCTTTTCGATGAGATCAAATCGTAGATCTCAGTCCGTTTCGTGCCTATGTGTTCAAGGAATTCACATGCGTCATGGGAAATCTCGATGACGCCCCCCAGAACGTTGTCGCGAAAAACCTGTCTATTGAGCGCCATTTGTCTATCACCCGGTGTAGCCAATCATTGGTCAGTAGCTATTGCCATCAAATGGTGTTACTGTAACATAGGACGTTGACTCGTCGTACTAGCGGCACTTCGGAAACTCGGTAACGAGACTCTACCCTCGAACGTGGCAAAGCTGTGGAACAGTCATCACCGATCGCGAATGGCGCCAGGGGAGCGTGATTCCTGTCAAACTCAAAATCAACATCCCTTAGTTAGATCTTTCGAGTCATACTGCTGACGTAGCAAATCGTGTGCACAGTGTTGAATGAATGGCCTGGAATGTACTACTTGAGACAGAAGCAGGTTTTCTTTAAGCTAGCAAAATCATTCCGCAAAGAATTTCAATTTCGGATCAACAAATGACATGACAACGAAACCCTATTACGTAATTATCTTACAATCTGGTAAATCCTCGAACAACCCATCTGCAAAAATCCTGCCAATCTGTTGAGCACTTGTATCATGCCGCTCTCAACTCAATTCGACCCTTCACTTGACCTGCCCCTACCCCATCCGCAGATAAACTTACACTTGTATTCAATCCTGTCTCTATCCGGAGTTTTCTCGCAATATGGGATTCTCCCAACATCATTCTGCGTTGTGTCCCACATCTGTTGTCCCAGTGCAAGATTTACACTGCTATGATGACCCTTCACAGGGCTCATTTCCAGTAACTCCTCAAGCTTGCTCTGCAGACCCAGTGGGTGATCGGGAGTTATAGCCCCGGGCTCAGTATATCCAATCTGAGCGCCGCTATTGTCGGTGATTAATAACTCATGTAGATACTCTCCGGTCCTATCGGTGTTGTCGGTCTTTGTCTGATTGAGGTCGAGAGAGCAGGTGCCTGGAGCGTAAGGTGCTGACATGGGAGCGGGACCATTGGTGTCTGGCTTGTGTGCAATTGGCTCCCCCTTCGGCGGGTTGTCTGCCTTTGTGACAAGGTTCCGAATGGCTTTGACATCTTGTTTGCGTTGCCAATTTGCCGTGTCTTGGAGAAACTTCTTTGCGTTGGCTGCGACCTTGTGGTCATCTGTGTTGAATGGGACAGGATCGTAGGCGAGGAAGTCGGCAAGCACGCCTGCTACCAAGGGTGCTGCTATCACAAAGTCAGTAAAGAAACGCAAAGTTTTCAAATGGCGTTATAGAACCAGATACCCATCAAACAATTCGAGAACGTAGCGCAACAGTTGTTGTAAGTGCTTTGAAATGTGCGCATGGAAGCATTTGACTTACAGTACGAAGTGCCGTCGGCAGTAGCTGGTATTAGGTAATTTTTCTTCTGGCATTTAATGCCCTTGCCTGGTGCCAAAATTGTGAAATGATCTCCACCCTGAGAAAAGTCGGCCACTGCGACTGTAAAATCAGATGCCCCCACAACGATCATGGGGTAGTCTGGTCCCTCGAATATGGCTGGCGTTCTGTCAATATTTTTCCGTAGGTTGCCATCTCTATCCTTTTCCTCAGCACTGTTGCCAGCGGAAGTTACAAAAATCACACCGTTGTCCAACAACTACTTGATGTCATCACGCCTTTGCCGCTCGGAGGTCGCTAGCCTGTTTAGATCTATGGAAACCGGAGATCCGGATGACAAAGTTACAACACTCTTTTTCTGGCGATTCTTGGCTTCGATGTCTTGCGCAATAAGGTCATATACTTCGCAAGCCTCATTGAGAGTTCTGTCTCTCATTTTGACGGCCATTGCTTGCTTCGCAGTGCCGTATTTTTGACCTGTGGCTTTAGAGGCCGTAGCTGTGCTGTGAGAGGCATCATTCCCAGTGCCATCGTCCCGATCTTCGCGCTATTCAGTGGCCTTAGATCGAGCGGTCTGTAAGAACTCTACGTTTGGAAACTCATCTTTCTCCTATATCCTGTTAGCATCCTCAAGAGAGCTAGAATATTAGCGATCATTGGACCTTACGGCTTGAGTGTCGAGATTAACACTCTTGAAGATTACATTTAGTTTTGCCCTGGTGGTTCGCGACTTCACTTACAAGCTCGACATGGTATACAAAAGAACCTTTTCCAGCTGTTTCTTCGTAGACGTAGTCCTCCAGGTATTTCAGATTTGGCACATCGCTATTGAGACCAGTTACGCTACTTCAGCTCGTAGAAAAGGGTTTTCATGGACTAACTTACGTCGGCTGGCTAACCATGACTAGCTCTGAAGCAGCCTTTGTTTGCGAGGTGTAGATAGGGGCCCTCCTCGTTTTGTTGGGCGTCGTGTCGAAAAGTTTGGCTTTGGGAGATGGCTTCGGGAACGCGGCGTGTGGTGTAAATACTTCAATATTCTCTTCGACATCGAGAACGCCTTCATCCTCGCGGATTAACTTCTGCTGGGAGTCTGTGGCATTGACTAGCCAATGAGAAAGGGCCTTGAAGCGATTTCGATATGAATAGATAGGATCCTTCGTTTTGGTAATATTCTTGATATGATCTTCGGTCTTTCTGAGCGCATCTTCGTATTTCCCATCTTTGGGGAAGACAACACGTTCTTTTTTATCATCTCGTTGAGCAATAGAGCTAAACGATCCTTTCTCAGCAGCTGTACAAAGGGGGGCGAGTAGGCCAAAGGCCAGACACAGGTATGAAAGAGCTCGCATTCCGACCAGAAACGGTGATCATAAGCAAATTTCAAGGTCTGTTGTTCTGTGGTATAGCAGGAATAGTATATCTTTAAGATGAATATGCAAGAGAAGAATCTGTAATTGGAAGCTTTTAGGAGTTTGATAGATACAGGAGAAACGGGGAGAGTCTGAGCTCCTTGAATACAATTTGCGAAGCATTGTACCAAGCCGAGTTTGAAACCCTGTGTTTCCGTTGATGAGGCTTGTATGGTGTGAAGCCGAGAACCAACGATCGGGGGAAGATTTTCATTGCGCTTTTGGATTAAGGACAGTGCTTTCTGGATCAAGGATTGTGTGGGCTGTGGCATGGGTTTGGGGATCATATCGAAGTAGCAATGGCCCACTTAGACTATAGCTGGTTATGGTATGAGAGTGGACTATGCGTACGTGGCCTCGCACTGGATTGAACTCTGCTAGATTTTGAATCTTCGAAGGTTGCAAAGCAGTAAGTTCCGCAAGCTGAACATAGGCGATGTGAGGATGAGAATGTGAGAAGAGGATTGGAGGTGGTAGGAGAATGAAGCATGATGGAAGATTATGGGTTCAATGGAAAGGGATGAGAGGAAACGTACCTCTCGCTCACAGCAGTGCCCGCTTCTGAAGTTTCATGTGCAGGGGACTGTTCCTGCGACTTATTCTTGGGCTTCAAATCCTGATTGTCCATATTGAAATCCCGAAGTACTTGATCTGTCGAAGCAACAATTTGGTATCACTGCAAACGTCGTAAGCAGGCTTGCTCTCAAGGCCTTACAGGCTTAGGCTCACAAGCCACTGTAGAGGATCGCTGCAAATTGCGCAATCAAGCTATCTCATAGACACTGCTAACGTCAAGCCGTAGTCGACTTAGTTGTAGAAGGAGCAGATTGATTTTGTTGAAGCCTGCGTCTGAGATAAAGAGGCTTGGATAGGATGAGACAAGCTGCCCTATCGCAGGATCTGGCCCACAGCATAGGTGTTTCGGATCTAATAGCGGCTCTCAGTACTGTTGGACGAAAGTTGATCCTAAGACTCACTGCTGGCGTGATTGACGGACTGAAGGATTGCTATGTTTGCACGGCCTACTTGAAGCCACCGAAAGTGTAAGGGGCTCTGATCTCTTCCATCGTATCGCTAATAGAGGATTCTGTTGTATTGTCTACCTTAGGTTCGATAGGCTTAGCGTGACTTAGTAAGCCGGCCAGCGCACCAAGGATATAGCTTGCCTCAGTCCCCCAGACCTGCCGAGCCCCGCTAAGCCCCTTCGGGTTAGCCTACGATTTCCATAGATTCGTATTATTTTCGCGGGCCGTTTAGAAGGGAAACAATAGGAACACTAATTACGTCTTAAGAGTAAAAGAGGATATAGATTAAATCTATAAAGCCTACCGATTATATATTACTAGGATAATTAAATTATTAACTAAATAATACTTAATAGGAAGGATTACTTTATTATTTTATAATAAATAAATAAAAAAGCCCCCGCGATTATTAATAAAACTAAATACTCCTCTCTAGGGTAATAAATATAGTAAACGAGGTATTCGTAATAACGTAGTATCTATAATAACTATAATATTCTATATCGTAGCTCGTAAAGTTGTTATATAAAATAAAAATCTACTTTTATAATTAATTTCGCGTAGTAGTAGTATAGTATAAATATATTTTTATAATATAATAAATTAGATAACCTTCTTCTCCTTCCGAAAATAAAATTATTAAATAATTTATTAAAATAAATAAATAGGTTTATCTAGGCTAGTAAAATAATTAATCTATAATATAAAATATTTAAAATAATTATTATAAAAGGTATTTTTTATTCGTCGGTTATTAAATTATTATAAAATATATAATAATTAACGGGAGTTATTAAAGTCTTTAATAATTAATAAATCTCTTTAATATAATTAAAACTTTTTAATATTCTTTTAATAAAGTATTATAAATTCGCTAAAATTAAAAACTACTAAACTCTTTATATTTTTATTATAACGTACTACTTCGGTTTTCTTATAAACGATAGAGAGTTAATAAATTTAATTATAAACCTTAACTCTATAAAAGAGGTACTATTATATTATATATATATATTATAATATATTTAATAGTGAGACGATTATATTCTAGATAATCTCGGAGCTAGTAGGCTACTTTAATAAATCGGAGAAATTAAATTTAAATAATATATTTATAAAGATTTTATAGGATACTATAGTAAGATATTAAATAATTCTAGAATTAATATTTTTAATAGATTATATTAAATTATCCTCGAAGTTATTTTCTTTATAAACTACTTTTTCTAGTAATTTATTACTAATCTTTATTATACTAGTATTTTATAAAGACCTTAAGGGGCTATAGAATTATATTATATCTTCGTTAATAAAGAAAGTCCTAAGTTCGTCGTTATTAAAATATTATTTTTTATTAAAATAGAATACTTTAGATTTCCCGTATCTCACGAAGATTATTAATAGTATTTTAATAATATTACCGACATTGATTTCAGTAGAGGCGAATATTATTAAGAATTTATAAAAGTAGTAGAGGATATATAGGATAAATTTACTTTTAGAGCGGGAGATAAATAATAGATTTATTAAATTTATACCTAGTAACCTAAATAGACCTAGGACGATAATAAAATAGAGAAGTTATAACTATATAATATACTCGTATCTTATATAGTTAATATAGTTATTAATATACTTCTCGATATTATTAATTTAGTTCGGCTAGTAAATATAATCTTATTTTTATTATAATACTAGTTTTTACTTAATAACCTACGTTATTATAAGCTAATTATAGTAATGGAATAACTTTGGATTTTAGTATATAAAGAATATAAGTTTCCCTATAATAGATTTATAATATATTAATTTTAAAATCGATTTAATAAATAAAAACCCTCGTTAAATTAAAAGAGTATAATAATAGAGTAATTTTATCTAAAGTATAAATATAGTAAATATCGCCGAATTATATCGAAGCTAGATATATTTACCTCTATAAAGAATATTCTACTTCCGTAATAAACGAATTAATTATTATAATAAAGATTTTTACTTTATTAAATATTCTTTACTCGATAACTTCGTCTTTAGACTTTTAATTAAGTTACTTTAATAATTTCTTAAAGTTATCTTTATTATCTTTTTAGATTTAACGAGGTCTTTATTTATAAAGATTTATCGTAACTTTTATAATAATAGGCTCTTTAAATAGAAGAGGGTTTTTAATAAATTATTTATAACTTTATTTCAATAGCCTAGAATATATTTAACGAATATAGTTAAACGACGGAGTTTATTAACTTAGTAATTATAAATATTTTATAAAGATAAGAGTCTAAAAAGTAAATTAATAACTTATAATTAATATAAATAATAAACGTATTATAGAGGTACTTATATAGATAGTTATATTTATATAAAAACTTAACTATAATATAGAGTTTTTTCTTATAAATCGGATATAATTTTTAAGTAATATTAAAGTTAAAGAAATCGTAGATAATTAGTATTTTAACGAGCTTCGTTTTAATTATAATAATTTTATTAACGTTATTAAAATTATTAGATTTTATAAATTATAAATCTTCTTTTATAGAATTTATTTTAATAGGATAGAAAGTTTCTATATATAAACGAAACTAAATAATAACTATACCTCCTCTATAACTAGAGGTATTTATATAGAAGTAGATAACTTTCGTAAAATCTAGGCTATATATCGACGTCGTAATAATATATTTAATTTTCAGAATCTCGAATAATAGTTACTCGGATTTAATTTATTACTAGGGTTTTTTATTTATTAATTTATTTAAAGATTATATTATTTTAATATAGTTTTTAATTTATTATTTAATAATATTTATAGTATTTAAAAAAGCCCGTACTTTAAATTAATCGAGGGGTACTAGTTAATATATTATTTTTTTAACTTTTTTTAAAAAAAAAAACGTATATATTTACTTATTAAATACGTAATACTTAAGGCTACTAGAGTAACCGCGAAGAGATAAAACTTTTCAAACGATAGTAAGAGCTTCGTTTATTTTATTTTAGAGAAAAGATACTCTCGTAGGAAAATAAATTAATTATTAAAATCCCGGAAACCCCCGAAGAAGTTATCTATATAGAATATAAATAATAGTAGTTCTCTAACTTTGTTAGAGTATAGTAGAGAAAATTTTATTCAGGGTAGAGAAATAAATTTAAAAACCTAATATATAAATTTATATATAATAAACCCTACGGGACTATAATCTTTATTATATATATATAGGCTAATATTAGCCGATCCTTAATATAGTAAACTAGAAGTAATAACGGTCTTCGTAGTAAAGAGGGATAATTAAGTAGATATATTTTAAATTAATAAAAAAAAAATTATAGCGAGGATTAAATAAATAGTTATAGACTTCAGAATTTAATTTAAGATAATATCTAAAAAGATCCTTATATACTCTAAAATAATTGAAGATTATTCGAGGCTCGTTACTAGGTTTAGAGTTCTCGACTTTATCGATTATTATTACTTTAATATTCTACTTTAATAGGCGTCCGTTAATAGGTTTTATTAATTTATAAATATTACCTAATAAGTTATTATATACTAGCTTTCGTAGTTACTATTTAATATATTACGGTTACCGGTTCTACGATTATATTAAAACGGGCTTCGTTCTAGCTATAATTCGAATATAATAAATAATAAAATTAATATAAATAAGATTAATAAAATCCTTACTATTAAAATATTTATATTAATATAATAACTATAGTACCTTTAGGCGGTCTATAGGTATAGAGATTATAAATCCTAATATTTTTATTAAATCTAGGCGTAGAGCCTATACTTCGAGATCTTCGATGGGTAGGAACTAGGTAATTATTAACCTAAAGATATATTTAGCGGGAAAGAAATTCGTTTTATAAAAAGATTACAGGATTCTTAAAATAGATAGATAAAATACTTTATTAAAAATAAAGATAATTTTAATAGACTAGGAGGTATTTATATAGGAAAATTAGATTATTTCTATAACTATATTAAAGTTAGGATATTTCGGGGGAAATAAATATTTTAATAATTTATTATTCTATTAAAGACGAATTAATTTCTATTTAATCGTCGATTTCGGATAAATTATCTTTAGAGGACTCGGAGGATTCATTGTTTTCTTTATCTAAGAATTTAATAACTTTAATTTAATAATAAATTTAGTCTTTTACTAGATAGGATTTAAAATATATAAATATTATATAGTTTTTATAATATACTATTTCGGGGCTAGTAATATAGCGGGGCGCTTTTTTAATAATAAAGTTATTTATTAAAATAAATAACTATCGAATATAAATAATTACGTTAATATTAAATAACTATAGAATACCTAGTAGAATTCTTGGGGGATCTACTACTCTAAGGAAGATAAATTTTACGAATAATTAAAAACTCCTCTAAATACTTTCTATACTAAGGTTTAAATAAACGTAGTACTCTAGTAGAGAGTTACGATAATTTATAATTCGTATAAATAGGTCTTTAAAACCTATTTTAAATAGAGGGAGTAATTATAAATTTAGATTTATATATATAGAAAATAATATAATATTTAGGTCCGAGTCTTAATCGGGTTAAATTTTACTTTTATTAATAAATATCTAAATATTACTAATTTAAGCGATTAATAATAGATAAAATATTTTATTAAAGTTTATTATCTCGCGAAAGATTTTAATATAAATATTAGAGTTAATAAAAGTAGTAGAGGCTCTTATTTTATTATTAACTACTATAGTTTTACTATTTAATAAAGGAGGATAAAGTTATATTAATTATTAGAATTACTACGGTCTACTAGTCTACTAGGTTTATTAAGGTTATTATAATATAAATAATTAAAAAAATTAATAAATTTAAGGCGGTTAAATTAATAATTCTATAAATAATATAAACTAGTAGAATTAAGGCTAGAATAGAGTTTATTATAATTATTAAAATTACTATAATATCTTCGCTTTAATAGTATACTTTTTTAATATTATTATATAGAGACGTTTTAATTCTTTATATATAATAGGGGACTAGACTACTAGGTCTATTTAAAATATATCGACTCTATTAATTTATAATACTTAACGAATAGATATAGGGCTATCGTAGTTACTAATTTATTTATTAAATATATTTACTAGAGATTAGAGTTTTATTTTTTTATTAATATACTTTTTATTTTTAAATTTAAGGCGTTCCTTAAAAGCCTAGAATACGAAAAGTACTCCGAAATATTAAAATTATTAAAGTTACTAAAAATACTTCTTTATATAAAGTCTTTAATTAGGTCCTAATTCTTTATTATAATTTATTTTAATAATTTTAATAGACGACTTCGGTAGATTAGAATAATTAAAAATAATATTATAATTAAAGTAAAATCTATTAACTTAAAAATAAAAACGAAGACGAAAAGAAATTATAATTTACTAGATATTATAAATTAGAATCTTATAGTCTAGTACGACCGTCGAACTCGCTATAATTTACTATAATAAAGTTAACTTATAGAGTTAAACCGAAGACGAGTTTTTATAAATATAACTACTCCTAAATAAATAGTAATAAATATTTATAACTATTATCCTTCCTAGAATTAATATTTCTATATTTTACGTAAAGTAGGTTATCTTTAATTATAGTCTATATTATAGTTCCGTTAATATACGGGTTTATAAACTTATTTTTATTTAAGAGTTTATAAGATTAAAGTTAATATAATATTTTAATAAATTTCAATTATCTCCGTAGTATATCCTCTCGATAATTAGGACCGGTATTATTTTAACGATTAAGATTCTATACTATAATAAGTTATATTATTTATTTCGATAAATTAAGGAGCTAGGATTCGATATCTAAACTAGTAAATATATATATTTAATATAATGAAATAAGGTTATTAAACTAGGATTTAAAGACTTTTATTATTATAAATTTCTAAAGAACTTCGAGTTTCTTAGTTTTGAAGTCTTTTATTATAAAGTATTTTACTTTTATTTTAATATATCTAGTTTCTTTTATTAAATTATAAATCCCCTTAAGTAATAAATTTAATATAGTAAGACCGCGAATAACTTCGCGATATATATCGGGGTCCGATAGGCCTTTAACGTCGGCAAAACGAAAAGTGGCTCGATCGTGGCTCAGGGCGCTCGACGAGCGCCCCGGGAGCCTCAAACGCGACACCCATCTACCGACTCGATAGGCGCCCGAGGCATGCAGCCAAGGGGCCTAGGGCCACTCGGGCGCACACCGAGCCAGCCTAAAACCACCCCTAACGGGAGCTAAATTAGGGGTGCGCCACCAACTTTGACCCCCGTCCATGGCCCCTGTTCATGGCCTAGGCCCTATTCCATTCATGGCCATGGCCCCATTCCATTCATGGCCATGGCGCATTCCACTCATGGCCATGGCGCATTCCATTCATGGTCATGTTCCTGTCGCTGTCGCAACCCCCATAACCGTCACTGTCGCACCCCTAAACCCCTGGCGCATGCCCTGGCGCATGGCCTGCGCATCACCCCCGCGAGGATTTCGCCTGAATCGATCGATTCCGGGCATCAAAATTTGCTGGCGTTGGGGGTCGTTCCGGGGGGTCGCTGCCGTCGATAGGGGCGATCACAGAACATCAAAATTTTAGGTGGTAAATCACGTGATTTTCTAAGGCCAGGGCCCCTGAAGCTCCGGGCTTAAATTACGCTCGTTGGGAGCCCGACGCGTGTTTTATAGCGGCCTCGGGCGCTCGGGGCCGTTCGGGCGCCTCGAGCCTACCTCGGGCGCTCGAGGCAGCTTACCTAGTGGCCCCGAGCCGCTGGAGCCGGTTTTCGATTTACCGACGAAGGAATACTTCTATAATTATATTAAATATAACTACTTCGAGTTAATTTAGAGAGGTTATAGTAGATTTATCCTTAATATCTATACGACTTATTATATTAAATAGGTATTTATAGTATATTAATAATAATTCGTTAGTTTATTTAAATTCTATAAACTCGATATCGAAGTTAACGGTAGAGATTTTAATAAATTTATTAAAGAATCGTTTATATAAAAGATCTTTTAGGGTCTTAATATCTTCTCTAATAAATACTTTTATAATAAAGATTAGTACTACGGTAGAGTAGTTCTTAACCTATATAGTAACTTCGTCGATAAGAAGGAGGTTTAAGGCCTAGGTATAATTATAAAGCGGAATTTTATTATTGATAATATAACCTTCGAGGTTTTATTTAAAGCGTCGTAGTTATTTAATAATAGAGATCTCCTTTCCTATACTAGAAAATAAACTATAGATTTTAAAGTCTACTCGGAAAGATATAATAACTATATTTAAAAATATAAACGTAGGTAGGGTAAATAAATTAATAATATAAAACTAATCTAGTAACTCTAATAAACGTAGTAGAGTATTTTAGTAAAGTTTAGATATTAGTAATAAAAGTAGATTTAAAATACTTTAATAAAACGAGAGCGGGGAGTTTCCGAATAAAGGAAAATTGAATAAATTATTGAAGTTAAAATAGAAATAGTTAATAAACTCTAAGAAAAGACTCGTTGGGATTAAAGAAGTCGATTAAATACTTCGGTAATATAGGAGGTATATAATATTTAAATAATAAAAGAATTTTAGTAGAAGATTTTAGATTCCTCTATTAAGAATAACATAATAACGAATTATAAAATAAAGGTAACTAGAATAATAAAATATAATAAAAACGAATAATTATTTTTAAGACCCCGTAGAAATCGTACCGTAGTTACTAAATAATAAGAATACTAATTACGTCTTAAGAGTAGAAGAGGATATAAATTAAATCTATTTTAAAAATCGTAGAGAGGTTTATTAAATACTCGTAATATACTCTCAAGAGTCTCTAGGACTAATATATCTTCAATATAAATACCTCCTTATTAATAATTACGATAATTAAAATAGAAAGATATATTATAGAGTAAATATACCGAGAGCCTTTTATTTTTTCAGGAGATCTACTAATTAAGAGACTAATAATACCGCGATATTAATTTAGTAGTAAAATATAATACTAGGTCGTAATATACCTCTAAAGTATAATATACGTTTATAGAGTATCTTTATAAAGTATTTCTAATAAGTATAAATTATACCCCTAGGGCGAAATTAACTAAATCTTTCGAATCTATTATTAGAATTTTTCTAGTATTGATATATATAGCGGTATTGAATACCCGAGTTATTTATATAAATCCTTAGCGTTCTCTATTTTATAAATAATCTCGTATTTAATTAATAATACTAAATTATATTTATTTCTAGGAGATTTTTAACTTTAAGAGATCTCTTATTTATAAAAATCCTAAATATCTCGTTTTAATACTAGCGACTAATTAAATAAACCTATTTTAGTTACGATATTTAATATTATAATATAATCTATAATACTCGTATTGTAATAAAACTATAATAATATTTATTATTAAGAGGATTTATTTATAAGGTTTATATAAAACCCTCTACGATTTTTAAAATATAAAACCTACCGACTATATTCTATTAAAATAACTAAGTTATTAACTAAATAATATTTAATAAGAAGAATTACTCTATTAAAAAGTTACTCTTAAATCGTCTAAATTTCTAAATTGTCTACTAGTAGAGCTGAAGCTCGTAGACCCCCGAAAGAGTACCCTAGAGCCCTCCTTCGGGGTACCGAGCCGGAATTTTCTAGGAACTAGTCTTATCGCCTAAATAACGGGTTCTAGGGCGCTCTTTCGGGGGTCTACGGGCTTCAGCCCTATTAATGAATAGTTTAGAGATTTGGACGGTTTAGGGGTAACCTCTTCTATATAAATTTTACCGTTAACTATGATTTTTATTAATAATTAACTTTACGACGCGATCGTTATTTAATTACTTCAAAATAAGACTTAAAATAATCGCGCGTTAATACTTTTATACATATTTCTTCGAATATAATTATTAATAACATTATCTATCGTATAAATAACTAGGAGTATCTATTTTCAGGTGTCCTGGACGCCAAAACCCGCCGCGCCTGCAGCACTTTTAAGCTGACAGACCAACCGAGATCGTCTACCCATCGGAGCCGGAAAACAACCATCTGTTGTGGGTGCCTGGCGCCCACACTGGACGGTAATCACGTATGCTCCAAGCATAGAAAGGTAGAATAACATACGGCAAGTACTCTTGATGAACCCTCTCATCCTTTTCCTCAAAACGACAAAACACCACCCTCTCCAGCCTTCCACCTGCCTCCCTTCCCAGCCCCCGCTCCGAACATCTCCTCCACCTCCTCCCCACAACCCCTGCCGCGTCCCCACTCGGATACCCAGAAAACCTCGCACCCAAACAACTGAATACGACTCTCCTTGCCTTTCTTTCCCTCTCTGCCGCCTGCGCCACCAAATTCAAGCTTGTCCTCTAACAGCTTGGGAGCATCTCTGTTGGCCAATACAGACCCTCGCGCTTCGTGCGCGCGTAGATGGGCCTATAGCGTGAACTATGTACTTCGTGGGAAGGGGGGCTAGACACCGCTTGCTCGGCACCCACTTTGGGCCCCTGTAGAGATTGGAGGAAACGTTTTCCGTAAATTGCATAGACAGCTTCTTCTGGCTCCCCCGCTTTAAGTCAAGTACCCGCCTTCTGTTAGTAGTCCGCTTTCGGTAGCCTACGATTGAAATTCAAAAGGGTCCATTTTCTTTTGATGTTTCTGGGATTACCCTTGAAACGGTGTAATTTGATGTATTCAGTCGACCTATCTCTACTCGAGCTATTGTGTCATCCCCAAGGACTAACATCAGGTGCATTTGGACTACTCGCGGGTGAAAGCGGGCTGAGGCTTAGACAATTTTGTATCCAAGCATCGTATTCCTCATCTTGTATCAGGAGACCATCGGTATCCATATTGGAGCTAAATTCGTCAACAGGTTCTGTAGCGCTATGAGCCTGCTGTTGGCGAATTTGATCCTCATGCGTGTCTTCGCTCGAGCTCTCGTCAGGGAAGGTGAATGAGATCAGAATCCCAAAAACCGTGTTAATATCCCAATCTTTGAGAATATCCATGTCTCTATCTTGTTTCAAATTCTCGGGCCAGAATGCGCTGTGGAAGTTGGGCGTCGTTGGCTGCGCCCAGAATTGTAGGCGTTCTCGGATCTCTTCACCTAGAATTCCCCGCAACTCGGACTCCTTACTGCTGAATGCGACGTTCTCGACCATTCTCACGACGCCGGAAAGCCGTAGTATGTCTTCGGTGAACTTGGTCTGCGGACCAAGCAATGTCTTTCTCAAGTGCTCAAATTCTTCGCTGGTCCCATACTCGATAACGTCACCGATACTTTTGCTGCTTTCTGAGGAGTATTGGCACTCTTGAATCAGTAAGATTACCTCTATGGATTCGCATACATTGACAAGAGCGGCCCATCGAGAAGCAGTCTTAAGAATCTGCTGAGCCACCTGGCTTGCTCTCGCTTGCGGCCAAGCTGGCTCTAACACCTCCATTTTTTTCACGATCTTGTCAGAATAGTCTTTAGCAGCCGCGTCTTTGGCCTGCTGTCGGGGCAGCGCCTGTAGCTTCGAATGGAAAATCTCACTATATACTTGCTGGGCCTGTAGATAGCATTGCCGTTGCCAAATGCGATACAGGACGAAATTCGGAGGCGTAAACTCTCCATAGAAAGATCCCCCGATAAGAGTGCAAAAAGCTGGTGAAAGCCAGTCTGATATATTTTTCAAGTCCTCTCTCATTTGTGAAAGACCTGTGCTTGTCCATGAGAGATCTTTTAGTCGATAAAGGCACTCAAAGACGACTCTCTCTAAGACAAGTCCAGGCAGCAGAGTGTCATCACTATCCAGCTCATGAGACAGTGAATTCGAAGCTGGACACAATCAGCATAGGCTTTATCATCAAAGAGGGAAACACAATTCAAACAATTAGCTGCGTTCCTCAACGATCTTCCTTGAGCTGTCACGCTCTCGGAACAGCTATAACCATATTTCTCACAGCGATCACATCTGGTCCGGGGCCAGACTCTATCGTGAGGAAGACACTATGCGTGAGAAATAAACGTTAGCGTAGCTACACAATCCAAAGTGGGCTAGCAATAATTCAAGTATGGCAAGCATACCGCTTGGCGATCTCTCCGACACTGTTGACATTTGAGGTAGTTTAACCTTCGGGGCATTCGATGCATAATGACGAAAGATGATGCCTGTCGTACTATAAAAGGGGAGAAAGAAGTTCACTTGTATATTGAACGTTTGAACTGATTGTAGACGAAAGATATGACTTTGTAGAGAGGAAATCGGGTCGTTTAATATACGCACGCTCAAGTGGCGCATATCAAAGCCCTGGCACGTGGTTGGGCTTCGTCGTTCGCAGTTCGCACTCAGGGCTTCGCGGTGAGATACAACTGCGATTTAAGGTATCACTAGTCTAGAAAAGGTCTAGAAGAAGGCACAGTCCAGAATGCGATATTTTGCCGACGGAAACTCCTCATTACCACATAGCCTTGGAGGTAGCCTGCGGAACCATTGACGCCGACGCTAAACGGATGGCCCGTGCACTAAAATTTGTGTGGGGCAACCCTCAACGTTAAGTAGAATAAGATATAAACCTATAACAGGCCTATAGATAAGTATATTATAGATTTGTAGACCGGTAAATAGTAGGCTTATAATAGGCCTATAAATAAGTATTTAATAGAGTCTTAATAGAGTAGATAATAGAGTTATATAAAATATATACTAGAGAATAAACTATTATAGAGTATATTATAAAATATATCATGAGGTAGTAATAGAATATACTATAAAATAATAATAGAGTATACTATAAAGTAATAATAAAATATATTATAAAGTAGTATATCGTAGAGTATATTATAGAGTATATTATAGAGTTAAAAAGGAGTATATTATAGAGTAATAATAAAATATATTATAGAGAATATCGTAAAGTAATAATAAAATATACTATAAAATATATTATAAAGTATATTATAGAGTAAGAATAAAGTATATTATAAAGTAATAATAAAATATTCTATAAAGTAATAATAGAGTATATTATAAAGTATATTATAAAGTATATTATAAAGTAATAATAGAGTATAATATAGAGTAATAATAGAATATATTATAGAATAGTAATAGGGTATATTATAGAGTATATTATAAAATAATATATATTTTATTATTTCTCTATAATATAACTTATTACTACTTTATAATATATTATATTATTACTTTACTATATACTCTATTATTACTTTATAATATACTTTATAATATATATTATAGTATAGTTTATTACTACCTCTATATATAATTTATAACTACTTTTATATATACTCTATTATTAACTTTATATATAATTATATAGAATATATTACTAGCCTCTATATATAGTTTATTAATACTTTTATATATTCTTTATTATTACTCTTTAATATATTATATTATTACTTTATAATATATTATAGTATTACTTTTATATATACTCTATTATTACTCTATAATATATTGTATTACTACTTTATAATATAGTTTATTACTACTCTATTATATATTTTATTATTATTTTATAATATACTTTATTTTTATTTTATAGTATATTTTATTATTATTCTCTAGTATAATTTATTATTACTTTAAAGTATATTCTATATTTTATAATATATTTTATAATATACCCTATTATTATTTTATAGTATAAATAATTTTTTTATATAATATACTTTATTTTTATTTTATAATATATTTGATTCTAGTTTATTTTATAATATATAATTTATTTAACTCTATTATCTACTTTATTATAACTCTATTATATTATTAATATATATTAATTTTAACTTTATTATAAAATTAATATATATTAATCTATTACTCTATTATATATTTATTTTTAATTTTATTACTCTATTATATATATTTTATTTAACTTTAATAGTTATATTATTTAAATTTTAATACGCGGACTATCCGTTTAATATCTATTTAACTAGTATATAATAGAATTTATGAGTTATTTAATCGAATATAGACTAGGTTTTATCTACAAAAGTATAAACGACTCTAAGAATCTTGATTTACTCGGAGCGCTTTATCGGTAAAGCGGGGAGCTAGTATTCTACCGAAAAATACGTAAAATACGCTTAGATCTATTTAGTTTATATACTAGCCCTAGAGATAGTTTTAATACCTATTTTCGTTAAGAGTTACTAAGAGTAGCCTTTTCTTATTAATAGTTACTATTTACTATTTTATACAGTTATATTAAATATAAATACGCGCGAATCGTATCGGGCGATTATATCGTAGTCGGAGTATTATATTCATTAAACGCGTAAATTACTATTAATAGATCGTATTTAATAAACGTATATATCGCTATTAGGATAATACGTTTATTAAATATATAAATCTATATTATTATCCTACTATAACCTTATCGACTTTAACGGTTTCTTTATTCTTATCGCTTTATTAATCTTTAACGACTTCTCCGTCGTAACCTAAATCGCCGCCTTTACCGTTACCGCTACTATTATTAATATTATATAAATTTACGCGTTTAGTACTAAATATACGTTTATTAGAGTTTCATAAATAATTATTAATTTTATTCGATATATAGTTATTATCTACCTCTTTCCGACTTCTTTATTATATTATTTAATTAATATATTATTATCTATTAAACTTTATGTAAATTATATCGTTATTTTTATTCTTCCCTAATTTTATCTTTTTTAGATTTTATTATTACTTATAACCTCTTCCCTAGCTATTTAATATAAATTTTATATTTATTCTTATTATCGCTCGATATAATCGAGTTAGTATTATTTCTTTTATATTAAACTTAATTAAGTTCTTCTAGTATAAAGGCGGCCTAGAATTTCTTAAATCTCTATAATTTAAAAATAACCTAATCTTCTAGTTATTTTTCTCTTTATATAATATTAAAAGTATACTTCTCTTTAGGTTTAGAAGTTTTACGCGAGCCGCTCTATACTTTAGCCCTCGTATTATTATCGGGTTCTTTTATTCTAGCGGAGGTTTATTTAAGATTCTATAGTAAAAATAAGAACGAGTCGGGGGCGATATTCTACCGTAAATAATAAATTAATTAAGTCTAAGATAATTATACTTTATTAAATTTACGTATTAGGAACTTAATACCGGCGTTTGGGTAATAGTAAAGATTAAAGGTATTAGGATATACGGGTTATAAAAAGATAAACTATAAATACCTAATTAATTTATTTTAGGGTTATCGTTTTACACGTATTAACCTATATATTTTTTATATTATTAATTAATATAAAAAGATTACCTTAGAGCTTATTATCCGAAAAGTTAATTTATTCGTCGTTATCTAAATTATTAACGAAGGGTAGATTATATATCTAATGATTATCGAGGTTTATTATAACCGTATCGTTATTAGAGTCGAATTTTTTTATACTTTTAATAATATCCCTTACCCCCTTTAATAATATCTTACGAATACGGGTTTTATACCTTTTATCGTCGAGATTTATTTATACCCTTTATATTCTTCTTTATTAGTTTAATACGGACTCTCGTTAACTAGCTATAATACATTTATCGGTAATAAAAAAGAATACGAGTATTTACTCTAAATTTTCTCCCCTTTAAATTTCTCGATTTTATACTCTTTAGTAAAGTACTCCGAGATAATATATATTACTATTATAGCGGTAAATATAATTAAAAGATTAGGGAGGGGTTTAAAGAATTTTCTTATATTCTCTTCATTAATAAAATCGTTCTTCGATAATTTAAATATTATATAAACGAGTATTTTTATTAGAATAGGGTTCGCCTATTTATTTTTTTTATTATTAATTTATACTTTCGTTAGTTACGCTATTAGACTAGAGTATATTTTATATTAAAATATATAAAAGTTTAGCGGTATAATAGTCTAGCGGCGAGGGAGATTACGTTTTATTACGAGTCGTTCTATATATATATAGTAATTATTATAGTTCGTATAATCGCTAAAGCGTAGGCGCGCTATTATTTAAAGGAGTCGAATAATTATATATTAAATTAACTTTAATATGAAATATTTACCTAAATAAATTTAACCTTCCGTATTTCGGTTAGAGTAGGCCGATTATCGATTTTATTAAATTTAATTCCGATTTTAAATCCCGAGTTCTTAATTACGACGTCCTATGTATATTTCATCCGATTATTAATTTATTAAGGGTTATTATCCGGTTAAAGCTCTCTACTTTTACCCGGATTATAAATATATCTAGTTAGGACGATCGCTTTTAAAAACTTCTCGTAATTAAAAACGATAATAATATATATTTTATAAGACTTTACCTTCGTCCGGTATTTCGTACTACTCTAGAGGTAAAGATCGTATTTATATTAATCCTTATAAATATTAAATAATTATAGAATATAGATTAATTTTACCGTTAAAACCTCCTTTTATTTAATCTTCTATAAAATAATTTACCTACGATAATTTTAACCTATAATTAAGTTAGTTAGATTCGATTATATATAGTCCGAGATATTTACTCCTATCTTTATACGTTTATTATTTAGGAAAGTTTTAAAATAACTCCGTTTTTCGTTACTTTTAGACTATTTATTCTCTTTATCACTAGAATCCGAATCGTTATAATTATATTCTAATTCCGAGTTAGAGTAATAACTATTCCGTTATAAGTCCTTATAGGACGCGTTATTTTTATAATAATCCTAAAAAGTGGCCGGATTAATATTAAATATCTTTTAATTATAAATCGTAAATTTACCCTATTAGATAGTATATTATTAAAGTATAAATTACGAATTTATATATTATTTTAATCGGATTAAATAAAGCGGAAAAAGGGTATTAAAAAGTAGTAATTATTAATAAAAATAAAATTTACGCGGTCGGGGGAAAAAGGGGAAATTACTTATTTTTAGGAAATTAAACTTAATAGGATTAGACCCTAAGGGTCTAATCCTAGTTTATCGAATATAATTAATATTTATTAAACGTTATGAATATTAATTTTTAAGGTCTATATTAAAGAAGCTAGTTATCTTTAATTATTAAATCTATTATTACGATTAATACCCTTTTTCCTATTTAAATTTAATACTTTTATTTTAGTTATATATCGAGAGCCTCGCCGCCTAGGTTACTCGAGTTTCGGTTAAAGGTCTCGGTCCTTTAGGGGGGGTTTATTACTATATATATTATATAATACTCGACTAATAGTTCTCGGATATTAAAAGAAAAACATTTAATATTTTAGGTATATATTTCTACTAGCGCTACTCTTTATTCCCGTTCGTTAAAGATAATTATATTTAATAGACTAAAGCGAGCGTAGATAATCGCGTTTTTTTTATTATCGTAATTTAGATCGGTCTTAATTAAAGATATAAACTTTTTAAAGTCGAGGTCGTCTATACTTATTAGCCCCGTATATATACCGCTTTTCTAAATATCCTAAATCGTATAAATTATACTCTAGTCTATACCGTTTCTAATATATAATATTATATAGCGGATAGAGTTAATCCGATGAATATTTTTATTTATATAAATAAAGTTCGGCCTATTATCTAATTCTTTTAATAACTCGGCGCTCGAGAGTCCCTAATCTTTTTAAATATTTATATAATATTATTTAACCTTTACCCGCCTCCTTTTATTATAGTTATTTCTTTAGGCGAGGAAAAATAAATACCGGTCCTTCTATTATCTCAGAATATCGCCGAATATATAAACGAACTCGTTATAAATATTTACGAAAATAGGTCGTAGATAGTCTCTTATATTTATTATATTTAGTCTTTAACCTAGGAGACCTATAACCTTTAATTATTTTTATAATTATATAAAGATTAGCGAATATACGGCTTTATTAATACCTAACTTCGCTTTTATAATCTTCGCCGACTATATTATATTATTAAAGTCTTTTAAATTTATTCTTAATTAGCCCGTCCCTAGCCACCGTAAATATTACGTTTAATAATCTTCTATATATCCGTTAATATCGAGATATTACTTTATTATTTATTTATTCCGGCGGTAAAATCGGGTAATAAGAAAAAAACCGAGCCCTAGCCTTAATTAATATAAGAGTAATTAACCTATATCTTATAATAGAACGATTTCCTATTATTTATAATCGAATATACTATAATTTACCCCCGTAGTTTATCCTATAATACTTATTATCTTAATTATTCGCGCGTAGTCTATAGGTTAGGTGGTATATTATGAGTTTAAATACTATATTAACTATATAATCTACCTTCGCCTACCGTGATTATAATAGATTTAATTATTTATTTATATCCCTTATATTAATAAGTCCTCGTCGTAGATTAAATTATATAAGTCCTAATCGGTATAATTATTAATATAAGATATATCGTCTTTTCTTATAATCTTACCTATATATACCGGTATAATATATATACTCTTTATAATTTTTATTATAGGGATAATTTAACGCCCCCCGAGTATCCTCCGTTTAATAATTAAATTTACCGGCTATGATTCTACCTCTACTATATTATATGTCTTATATAGAGAGTCTTTATTACGGATCTTTAAAAAATCGACGAGGGTATAATTATATTAAAATAGTTTACCCTTAATATTTTAATAGTTTATATCCGATACCGTTAGGAGAAGCCGGAGCTAGGTAGGACTTTAACTATTAAAAAAAACTATATAAAACTATAATTATACTTTTTATATTAAAATATAATTATATCTCTACTCTCTTTAACTTTATTAATTAATTTTATATGTTACGCGGTCCGTAACTAGGTTCTTTAGGTCTTTTAAATCTTTCCTATCTAACTTCCAGTATTATAAGAACGGATAAAGATAAATAAAATATAAATCGACTTAGGTAGGATTAATTTCTCTCCCGTTTATAATTTTAATAATTATCGGTTCCTTACCCCCCTCCTACCGGCGTTAATATATATAGACGATTAATACCTTTAAAAAATATTCGATATATAGTTTCTTTTATATTATAGATAATAGGTATTAATATATAATATTAAATTTTATCCTTAAAGCTCTCTTTCTTTTTTAAAACTCTAGATCGTATTAGAACCTAAATAATCGAATCCCGTAATTAAATTTTAGTACTTTAACTATAAAGGTTACTATTTTTAAAATAAATAATCTCGTTATAAAATAAAATAGATTATCCTTTATAACTAGTATTCGTAGGTAACGGGAAGCGTAGTAGACGAGTTATTTTTAAAAAGCCTCTCGTTTATTAATTAACTCGAAGAAAGATTTAATTAAATAACGATATACTATTTCCTTATATTCGGTATTATAGTTATCCGTAGCGCCGAATATTCGAATTTATTTTACGTAATACGTTATTATATAGAGTTTTAGGATATTAAAATAACCGTCCGAGTTTACTCCGTTATTTAATTTATACCGGCGAAAATAATCCTTTAGTTTATTAAAACAGTAGAGTACGTTTTAGAGATATCCTAATATCTCGTTATTATATAAGTAGTATTAGATAATTAATATAAAATTTATAAATACCCGTATATAATAGAGTTCCCTTCCGTATAAATCGGCTAGTAGCGAAGCGATTACTAGTAAATTATTATATAATCGCTTTTCGGTCTTTACCTATTTATTATACGACGGCGCTATAATATTTATAATTCTTTAAGTCGTGGAAGGCTAGAATAATACGAAACCTTTCGTCTAATTATATTATTTCTAATATATTCTTTAGTCCTATTTTCGCCCCCTTTAATTTCCTAGTAGTAGGCGCGCTCTCCTCGATAATTAAAATAATTTATTTAAAGAGATAATTAATTATACCTTTAAATAATTAATATAATATATTAACTAGTATAACTTTATATATATTAACCGTAGTATATAACTAGGCGAAATTATATACTAGATATACCTATTAATTATTATTCTTTAGGATATTTTCTTCGCGCTATCGCCGAATTTAGGATTAAGTAAAAGAGTAGGTTCGGAGGCGCTATTTACTTTAAAGATTTCCTCGTTCGTTTAATAATACTATATAAATCGTATATTATCGGCCGCTTTTAATTTTTATAATTAAAACCTACTCCTTATAATCTACTATAAAGCTTATAATAATCGGATAATAGGATCGGATCTTTTAGTTTATATATATAATAGGGAGATTTATAATCGCTACGATTCTAATTACTAATTTAAAATTAGGACTTTAAGATTATCTTAAATAAGAATTTCTATTATATTTATAATCGAGTATAATTAATATAGATTTATATTATACGTCGGATTTAATATATTCGCCGTTATTAGGTATAATAGGTAGAAGTCCTAGGAGTATTAAACCCGGCCGTTTTTAACCTCGCCGTATTTATACCTTTAAATTCCTTATAATAAAATAGATTAATTATACGACTAGATTACCTTTATACTATATAAATAAGGTTTTATCTATAGAAAGAAGTAGTAATACTACGGTAACTTTATTAAGAAACTTCTTTTATATCTACTACTACTAGTCGCCGGTATATATCTCGGTATATACGCGCCTATTATTACTATTATACTAGCGTACGGGTTTAAATATCATTTTATTTTTAAACGGCCGGTACCCTAAAAGAAATCGGAGGGCCTTAATAATATCTCAATATAAAATATCGTAATTCTTTAACTCGGTCCCCTAGATTTTTAATTAAATATTAAATATCTATTTTATTTATTTATCTTCGTCGATACTAAATATAATACTATCTTATATTTCGGTTAGGTTATCGGTATTCTTATAATTAAAAAGGCTATATAATAGTTCGAGTCGAATATTACGGAAAAACCTATCGCGACCGCCTTTAATCACTTTTTCCTCGTAAAACCACTAGGCGAGCGCGTAGTCGTATATACTCGGAAACGGGTAATATACTCCTTTTATTTTATTAATAGGCTAAGAATATATACTAAACTCTATAATATTAATATTTACCTCGTCGGGTTTAGTATTTATCTTTATATAACGATTACTACCTTCCGTAAACGTTTCTACCCGAATATATAAGGATATAAATAAAAGACCCTTACGCCCGATATTAAAGGATAGAATTAATAACTTCTCTTATTTATTATACTCTGAATTATTACGGTTAGGCCGGTTAGAGGGCGTTTAATAAATAGTAGTCTCCGTATTTATATCGACGTCTTTTATATCGACGGCGAAAGACCTTATATTAATTCCTTTTATATTATTTATTTCTATAACCTCGTCGTCTCTTTAAATATACGTCGTTAGTTTTATAAATTATAAAAGTCGCCGAGGTAAAGAGGGTAAAGTTCGCGGTTTCTTATATAAATAATTATCGACGAAGATTTTATAGTACGGTAGGTATCTACTAAATTTATTAAAGTTTACGAAATTCCGCCTATAATACTTATATATACGTAGTACTATAATATCTATTTACCGCGGTAATGCTATCGATTTATAATTATTATATTATATATATAGTTAGGTAAGATCGGATATCCGAAATAAAAGTCGAAAAGGGGGCGTTCGATAAACGAGTTCGATATTTATTAAATATACTTTCCTATATAATATATATTATTAAGTAATATTTGATTTATTTCTTATTAATTTATAGTCTTCCGTATAGTAATAAGAGTAGATTCTTCGAATAGATATACGGGTAATATCTAGATTTATTATATAATAAAACTTTGGAGGCTACCCGCCGCGAGCCGATTTACACTAATAAATAAATAGTATCTTAACGGTTTAATATTTAGATTTTTTAAATCCTTATCTTTAGAATAATCTATTTCTAGACGTTCCGCCGATATTAAAAAGTAACGGCTTAGTTTATTTATAATTTTACTAGTTTATATATATTTAGTCTTCCTTATTATCTAATTTATTAACTATACTCGGGATTAGGACTATTAATAACTATTATAATAAAATAAGTAGAAGGAGTTATTATTAAAAGATCCGAGACTTATATACGTCCTCGATGTTTATACCGATAATAAAAGAGGGAGTAATATAGCTCCGAAACCCTCCTCTACTAAAAACGCGAAAATATTAGAAACTAATAATAGCGATAAGCCATAAAGGCCTATAAATAATACTTAACCTATAACTATAGTAAATAGTAGTATATAATATAATATAAACGATATTAATAGTCGGCTTCTCGAAGGTTTCCGTATCGCGTATTAAATAAAAGTCTTCCTAGTTAGCTCGAAAATAGATTTAAACTAAATCTTTCGTCTCTTCCGAATAAAATTTAGCCTCTATACTACCGATATTCTTAATCTATAAATTTATAAAAGGAATAAGCGGTTTACCCGTAAATTATCTCGACTCGCTTTCTATTTAATTTAACCGTATAATTATATCGAGAATATATATAATTAAATAGAAGGGTTATTAGGGCTACGGATATTTACTTTTAATTATAAAGAATATATCGGCTCTAATAATCGAGTAGATACTTTATTTATAAATATCCTTCGTATTATTATTATAGTTAATTGTAAATAGGCCGGACCCGTTAAGCCTAAAATCGTTTTTAAGAAATATACTCCTATAATTAAAGCGAGTATTAATATTAATATTTTTACTAACGGCGAGTAAACCCTATTATTATTTCTAAGAAAAAGACGGGTATAAAATATAAGGTTACTACTGTCGAGCCCGATCTAATTAATAATAGGGACGTTAATAGTAATATTATTATAAAAGATATCACCGTTATTAATAAAAATACGACTACCGAAGGTACTCCCGCTAAAGAGAAATATATTTATAACCGTAAATTTAAATACCCTAAGGCTCCTTTAGTTAAATATACCGAGAAATACTCTATAACCGTAGTAACCTTCGAGGACGACGGTAGTACCGGTATAAATATTTAATTTACGGATAAGAATTAATATAAAAATAGGTTTATTTCTAGAAATCGGATTAAAGAGGAATAAGAGGATAAAGATTATCCTTTAAATAAAGAGTTACTACTTTATAGGTTAACGAGGGTTTTTATAATAAATACCGGTAAAAATCGTACCTTATATCGAATCGTTTTAAGGTATAGTTTAATTAATTTATTTTACTCGGCGGCTTATAGATATAAAGCCCGAATATAAGGTTACTAAATAACTATAATTATTTCTTTTACTTCTATCTCTACCGAAGACTATTCATCGAGGGTTAACTTATAAAATAAGATTATAATAACGAAACTAAACTATAATCCTCGATACGTTAACTTATTTAAGACTGGACTCTTTAACCTTACTCTTTTTACCGCCCTATTCCCGAGTACCTCGGTAATAATAACCGGCGAATATACCGGTATTTATATATATTAAAGTATTTATTATATAACGAGTTAACGTTTAAAATACCCGCCGATTAAAACGTTTATTATCGTAAAATCTATATCTCTATATTTATTAACTATTTTCTTTAAAACGGTACGAGCTTCTCAGAAATTATTTATCTAAAATCTATATAAATATCTAACTATAAACGAGGTATTATTAATTAATTATAAAAAGTAGGTTACTACGACTAATACTTTACTTTACTCGTTTAGTTTTAAATACGGCTACACTACAAAGAATTTAATATATTTTTAATTATTATAAATACCCTTATACCTTTATTTACCGATTATAGAACTTCTACCTCCCTATTTATATATAATTACTATTAATAGGAGTAGTTATATACGAGGAATTACGAACCTCGTAAATAGATAATTATTACTACTTCAGGATTCTATTAATAAACTCCGTAGTCTTATTTTATTAAACTTAATCTACGTCGAAGGTCTTTATATCTTAAATTATTTATAATTTATTTTACTTCTTATTTAATTTCCCTATATAATCGCCGAGTTAGGAGTAATAGTATAAAAAGAGATTACTTTTTACGTAAATAAATAATCACTATTAATAGGAATTTTAATTAACGGACTTTATAATTTCGTTTTCTTAAACTCTTATTTATTCTATACCCCTTTATACTTTAGGTAGTAATATCTTATTAATTTATTATACCGAGTAAATAATAAACCGCGGTTACTCGCCTAGATAAAAATAACCCCGGTAAAGCCATCGGCGACGTATATATAAATTCTTAGACTATCGAGCGCGATAAAGCCTCTAAACTTATTAAAAAGCGAGCCGATAATAATACTACGCCTATAAAGAAGAAGAACTTTTCGTATAAAGCGAGAATTATCTTCGAAGGTTAAGGTAAACCTATTAAATAATTTAAAAATAAAGATACCCGCGTAATATATAAGATTTATATAAATAAAAATAATAATTAGTCGTCTAGTATATATATCTAGATTAAGACTTTTATCGATAAAGAAGAACCTACTCCCGATTACTCTCGCGAAGAGTAATTATTTTATATTTAGGTATTCCGGCTAAACGTTATAAATAATATTTAAAACGAGCCGTTAATTTATATATATCCTAAGGCTTTTATAGGTAAGCCCGTTTAAAATAATTTTATTAAGTAAATATACCTCGATTATTATATTAAATTATAGGAGGTCGGAGTAGTTACCTACTATATTATAAAATAAATAATATATATAGAATTTTCGTTCCGCCTAGCGAAGGCGTAGACTAAAGGAATCCTATAAAAAACCGGTAATCTAGGCGTCTTTTAATATATCTAAAATTAATTCCTCGACGTATTTACTAAATTAAAGAGCGATATAATTAAGTTTACTATTTTCTTTTCGACCTCGGAGGCGGATTCATTTTTTATCCTATACGGCGAAATATTATCTATATTTAATCTCGAGCGAGTATATATATTATATATTTACTAGTTTAATAGTTTAGCCGATACGAAATATAAAGTCTAGAAAAATTAAATTATATTAGTAATAAATCGTCTAAAGATTAATTTACCGTTTAATTTAATATATATTAATAGTAACGAGTACTAGACTACCGAAGGTATATTTATTATTTACTAGGAGGAGAATAAGATAGAAGATATTAAGAATTCTTAATTTTAAAAATATTAACTACGCGCCCTAATAATTATATTAGGGGGTAATCGTATTTATATAAACCTCCTCCGCTTACCCTCGAACTACGAATATCGCTTTTCGACGGAAGATAACTTCGTAATTAAATTTTTTATTAAAGAATAAAGAATAATTATCCTATTAAAACCCTTTCTTTACGTTAATTCGCTCGATTATATTATTATATTTAACCGCCTTTAGAAGTACGAAAAGAATAACTAAAATAATTTAAAATTAAAGTCGGTCTTTAATTTAATAGACTCGTAAAATATATTATACGAAGAGCTTAAAAAATTCTATTTTAATACGGAGCCGATAATAATTAGAGTCGTTCCTCTTTTATCCGATATCCTATATAAATTTAAACTAGCCGCTATTAAAATACTAAATCCTATATATAAAGAAAATATAAATTATATCTATAACCCTCGATAGTAACGATTTATTATCGGATAAGATTTATATACCTAGACCGTAGTTAATATTCTTTAAAGAATAGATTTTAAGGCTAAACTCGAATAATAAAATATCGATCTAAATAAATTTTAGGTAGGTATATTAAAATACCTATTATATATACTTAATAGCCTCGGACTCCTAAAGAGACTATAGAGAACCGGGAAAATAAAATTTAATATAATTACTACTATATTATTTATATCGGCCGGTAGAAAAGTAAAGATCCTAAATCTAATAAATAAAATAGTAGACTCTTTTATTACGAAACTAAATACCGAATTTACTCGGCTTAGTAAAAGAGGAATTAAAATTATAAAGAAATATATAATTCGCTTTTATTTATTTATAACCGAATAAGCCGTCGTCTAAAACGAGAACTAACAATATATAGTTTACGATACTAGTAATTTATAATAATAACTTAACTCTTCGCTCCTTTAAAACTAATATAATCGGCTCGCGGTAATTATAATAAATAAAGCTAGAGAAATACCTTTTAGTATTATAAACCGCCGCTATAAATTTTATAATACGAGCTTCGGTACTTTATTATTATAAATTATAAACCTTCTCGATCGACCTAACCTAAATATTAATCCTACTCTTATTAATAATATTATTATAGGCGGTAATAATACCCCTAAAGGTATATAACTAAACGATAATAAAATTATTAAAGACGGCGAGTTATAAGGCGAGAGCGATCCTTAAACCGATATAATATAAACTAGTAATACTCTTTAACCCGATAAATAGTAAAATAATTAAAGATAAAGAGGCTCGGATTATAATAATAATAATCTTATCGACTACGATAACGAAGATATTATCTTAATAAATAATATAGACTTCGAGGATTATAGGGGTAGAGCGGGGTTTATATTTAAAAATATAACCTTTTAAAAAATTAAAGAGTTATAATAAATAATAAAAAATAATATTAAATATAAATTAGACGAAGCCGGGAATATAACCTACTACTAAAAACTCTATAAATACTTTCGCGAGATATTCTATAAAGTTAAGAATAACGATACATTCGATAACGAGGAGGAATATTATATATTTAAAATACTCGAATTATTACTCTTAGAGGATATCCTTATAAAGAATATTACTATCGTTATTATAATCTTTATTAATTCGGGTTATATAATCCTAAAGAAGAATTTTAAAGACGATTATATTATTATTTAAGAAATTAATAAAGTTAATAATAGGGAGCTCTTTATTACCTTAATATAATATAAAACTATTATATACTTATTAAAAGATAATAAATAACTACCGCCTAAAGAGTAAAATATAAAGCGTAATCCTTTCGCTAAATAAATAAATAAGAGTATATATAAATACTAAGTAATTTTAGGTTACCCTAAATATAACTTAATAAAGTAATACCGAACTATTATAAATATTACTAATATTATCTCTAGAATTTAGTATAGAAGTTTTATTATCTTTATAATAAATCCGGCCGGTCGCCCTAATACTATTATAACTACCGAAGTATATAAGGATTTATTTAATACCCTTATAAACTTTATCTAAATTAATACCGACGGATAATATCGTAAAATAGGCTTCTCCTAATCTAGTTAAAATAAACGGGAGTTATAGTTTACTATAAAACTCTACTAGTATTATATCTAAAGAGGAATTAAAACTAAAGATATCTTTATCCTCGTAAATTATCTCGTATAAATTAATTTTATAAAATAAGCGCTAGCGTTTACTATAGGATTAGAAGATATAAATACCGGAATTATTAATAATTACTAAGGCGAAGAGAAGTCTATAATAATTCTTTATATAATAGGATTCGAGAAACTAGGCTTTATATTCTTTAGTCTCCGCCTTTTTACTAAGGTTTCTTACGTAGGCAATACCTTAACGATTATTATAAACTAAATAAAGATTTAATTATACAAGAAAAAGTATAAACGATTCTATTATCATTATCTACGAAGACTTTTAATAGAAATAAATACCTACGTTAAATATAAAGAAGAGCTCCTAGTACTTAATTTTATTAAATATAACTACGATTTAAACTCGGACGATAACTTTTAAAATAAAAATCTATATATAATAAACTAATCGGAGGAAGATCCTAGTAATATTATATATATAAAAGAAAGAACTAGAAATACCGAGGGATTCGATAATAATTAGGATATTATAGAAATTTATAATATTTAGGACCCGATTACTTCGGGATCTAACGTTAATATAAAGAATCTAACGACTCTTATTATCGACGATATATATAGTTAAAGAAGAGGCCGTAGTATAAGATATAATAACCTCTAATATTAATAACGGTAATATATATAGTTAGGGATTTAACGAGAATATAAAACTAAATATTATATTAAGCCTAAGGCTACTTAATTTACTATATTAAATACGAGTAAAGGTAGAAGGTTTAATAAACCTTCGGGGGTTTAAAGAATTAGCGAGTACCTATTATTATAGGATAAAATTATAAATTAATAAATTTTATAATTTATTAAAAACTTCTTTATCAGCTCTTTTATAAAGGAGTAATCGTAATACGTAAAACGCCCTTAATAATTTACCTACCCTAACTAGGTACGAGCTATTTATATAAAAAATATTAGAACTATAATAAGAATATTATATATACCGCGTTATTTCGGAATAATACCCCTTATATATAACCTAGAAAGTAATACGTTATATTTACTTTTCTTTAATAAATAGTAGGGCGGTTTAATCTTACCTTCCTTTCTATTTTAACGAATTTATTAACTACGAATAATACCCTAATTATAAAACGCACTATATACGATTAATAAATTATTATATATATATAATCGACCGCTCTTCTTATTAGTCTTTATATATAAAGGGTACGATAGCTATAGTTATTAAACGAAGAAATCGAACCGAGTAAAGTAAATATAAATACCGACCGCGAGCGATTCTTATATATAAATATTATTTTTAATTAACTACGAGCCTTATTACTAGAACCTATAGTTATTATTAAAAGATATAACTAAACTACGATCACGACTTTATTTATAAAATTATAAATAATATATTAGAGCTAGAAATTATATTACCTACCCTATATTACTAAAGTTAAGGCTACGATACCTCTATATAAATATAAAGATTATAATAATAACAAATTTAACTTTATTTTTAAAAATTTAATAAAGTTCTACTTAAAGACTACTACGGAGAGTAAGGATTAGGAACTAGTAAAAAAAGAGATTAAAATATAATTAATATCGAATTTTTAAACGGACTTTAAATAATACGTAGCTAGAGTTACTAGGGACGAGTTTATTATTATTTTAACTTTAAAGTATAAAGATAATACTCTAAAACCTTTTAATAATTTAAATAATAACGGTATTTAGAGTACCCTCTTTATTTTAGTATAACGTATCGTTTATAATATAAAATAGTAACTAAAAAATACTAGCGAAAAATTATTATATAAATTAAATTAATTATAATAGTCTTTTTTATCTCTTAATAAGGTATTAAATTAAACGCGGATAAAAGGCGCTATATTATTACCCGTTATACTAAAGCGGTAGACGAATTACGCGGTCGTATAAGGATCTAATCTATTAGACGTTAATCTTAGAGTAACGTATAACAATTTAGTAACTAGGTTTATTCTCGCGGATATCGTTAAATTAACCGACCCTCCGTTAAGTTTAAAAAAGGTAATATTAAATATAATACTATTAATATTTATTAAATACTTAAGCGAAGATCTAGGGCTAAACATTTCGTTATTATTAAAAATCTAGTTTAAATACTAAGGAAATAAATTTATAATTAAACTATTAAGGGACCGCTAACTCCGCGGAGTAATTAAAGAAGTTATTAATAATAAGAATACCGACTCTATATTTAAACTCGTACTAGTAAACTAGGGATTAATTTAATAACTCCTTCTATCCTTAATAAAGATAACAAAGTCTCGAGGTAAATAAACCTTTATTCCGTTTCTCGATATTATTTACGGCGCACGGCTAATATCGGGCAGTAGAAATAACAATAGAAAATAATTCCGAAGACGAGATCCGTAGCCTAAGGCGAGGAAAACGTAAATATAAAATAAATATTATAAATAAAGACGGTAAATAAAAATAACTACTAGGTAGACTACTAGCGGATATTAATTAAATAATAGATTTATAAAGCGAGTTCGATAAATATCGAGAGTAGAAATAACCGAAAAGTAACCGTCTTAATATACCGTATATATTCCGGACTATTAAGAATAATAGTACCCGTCTTAGTATATACTCTAGGTTCCCGATTAAGGAAAATTAACCTACTAATCCTAATATATACTTTAGGTCGGTTTTATATAACGTTTTCTTTATTAAAATCTTTAACGATTTAATTAATCCTAAAACGAGTATAAATAATAAAATGATATAATCTTTATAAGCCCTTACTAATGACCCTAAGGGTAAAAATAACGGTAATCGAAGTACGAAAAATAACGGAACCCCTATAACGCGCGATAATAAAAGAGTTAATTAAATTATAATAAATTATTAACCCCTAATAGATATAGTATAATTAATAATAATAACTCGACCGATCCCGCCTACGATAAATAATTTACTTAAATAATTATAAAAAGGCTTTACGGACGCTAAAATTATATATAACGAGAAAATAGCTAAACGCGTAGCTACTAGTTAAATATTTAAATTAATATTTATCCCGGAGTAAAACGAAGTAGAAGATATTCCGATTAAGGAAAAGGAAAATACTAAAAAGTCCTTAAAGAAAAGAGCGAAGGATAAATAAATTAATAACTAGGTTTAAATATTAAAGTTAATAAATCGGGTTAAATTATTAAATATATAACCTATTAAATTAACGGAATATATATACTAGAATAATAAAAGATAGGAGGACTACTACCTTCTTTTTAAACTAAATAATATTAAAGATTATAAGGCCGGAAAAAAGATTTATATAAAAGAAATAATAATAGGTTTTACCTTATTCTAGATACTCGGTATATTCGTTTTATTTAAAATAAAGGTCTTCTAAAATAAGGGATACTTTATAGATATTATAAAGTTTAAAAAAGTAATATAACTAGCCTTTATTAAACTTAGAATTAATAGTTAACGAGGGGTTTAGACCTTATAGGCTCTCGGTATAATTTATTTAAACTATTTACTCGTATTAAGCCGTAAGGACGTAAAGAAAGCTAGGAAGAAAAAAAGATATAATTTATATTTTACGGAGGGAATAACGAAGGATTCTTAATTACCTAAAGTATATTACCCGTCCGGGAACCCCTAGGGGATCTAATATATATATATTAATTCTAATATATTTAAAAAATTTATACCGAGTTACGGCCCTAACCTTTTTTTTTCCCCCGCGGGTTTACTATCCTACTAGCTAGATCTAATAAATACGTAAATAAAATAGAAGGATAAAGTTTTTAGATAAGTATTATAATAAACCTATAACGATCCTAAATTAAAAATCTATATCGTAAAATTAAATATATTAAATCGCGACCTCCTAATAAAATTAAAATAGGTTTTTTATTTTAACGAAAATTATAACTTTTTAGAGGTATTTTATTTTATATCTTTAACCTTACTTCCTAATTAAGTCGATAAGGTCTTAACGGATAAAATTCCCGCGGTAAAAAAGAGGGGTAATAAAGTTAGGATATAAAAATAATAATATTAATAAAATATAAAATAAAATAAAGTAGGATCGTAGTAGACGAAATATATACCGAGAATAATAAGACTATAGGGACGATTATTAAGATTCGGAAGATCGATAATATAATACCGGGTTAGAAACCTCGAAAGATCTTAATTAACGGGACTCCGTTTAAATTATTACCGAGGACGATAATAAATTAAATAAGTACGTTTATAAATAATAAATAAATTATATTACCCTTTAAAAAAGATTACTCTCGCCTAAATAGGGCGCGTAAACGCCTAAAATATTATATAAAAGATAAATTTATTAAGATTAGTAAAAGGTATAAAAGCCTTATCCGGAGTATATATAATAATAACGATATTAAAGACGAGTATAAGTAGTATAAAAAAACTATAGTTATTATTATTCGAATATTTTAAATATAATATACGCTAGACTTTATCTTTTTCGGGGAACCGCTAGTTAAGCTTAAATTTAATTATTATTTCGACTACTTTTTAGGCTACCCGTAACGGTACGAATCATTACTAGAATATTATTTTAAGGAAATAAATTAAGGAGTTCGGTAAATTTATCATAATATTATACTCGCCTTTACGAGTTATAAAAAGAATATTATATTAAAGGTCATAGTATATTTATAGCTCGCGGTTATATATCGTATTAAAATTTTATTATTATTCCCTAAACTAACTCTCTATAAAGATACGAAGGACCTTAAACTAACGGGTAATAAATTAAAGGATAATAATTAATTTAGGTTAAAGAAAGGGAAACTTTATAAACTAAAATAAAAAAATTTAACCTTCGAAAAGAGTATTAATTAAATCGCTAAAATAAATAACTATCTTAAAATATAAATACTAGATATTCTTAGAAATAAAATATAAGGAATCGATATAAAGATAATTATTATAGTTATATCTTTTATTTTAGTTTTTATTATTTATTAAGTAAATATTTCTAACGGAATCTTATATTATAATATAGGCCTTATCCTACGCTAGGAATATCGTATTAATAATTATATAAGCGATCCGTTTAATATAGAAAAGGCCTATCGCCCTAATCTACGGAGGTATACTTAAATTAAAATAAACTAAAATCGTTAGACTTTTTTAAGAGGGTAAAAACGATATAAAAAATATATCCTCGGAACCCGTACTTTAATTTCTAGTAGGATCCACCGTATTTTTAAATATAAAGTAGATATTTACGGCCTTTAAATATATCGTTATTTTTAACTCCGAGTAGTTAGTAAGCGCTGAGGACTAGGCTGTATACCGATTAATCGAATTAATTAAGACCGCGCGATATATACGATTAAGTTCGTGAATATAATTTCTAAAGTAGATATAGTTATCTATAATAAATAAAGGGCTCGACGACGGATATATTAAATAATAGAAGGCCCTATAAAGAAGTCGGAGAGTTATAAACTCCGCGAAGTCTTAAAGGAGTATATTTATAATAATAAAGGCGAGTAGGACGAGTATAATTAACTATAAAAAAAAAAAAATTATTACTATAAAGGTATAACGAGAGGATAACGATATTTATAAAAAGAGATATTAAGAGGGTAGACTAGCGGTATTAATATTTAGAAAGAGTTCGATAATATAGGGGAGATAGAATAGTCGTAAATTCTATAAATCTAGAAAGGTTTAGATATATTAAAATAATCTAATAATCTTATATTTAACGGTTACGGTCTTATTATTAATTCGGAGATATTAAAGATTAATACTCGTATTCTCGAGCTACCTAAAGTACTCTTTATATAGAATTCTATAACTAAATTTATCTTTTCTAGTCGTTAGGATTTATATAAAAAGATATTTCTCCTTTTTAATACCTAGCCGTTAAAGTTTTAGGGTATTTATATTATTAAATAAAGATCGTCGAGCGCCTATAACTAATAAATAAATAAATAACTTTAAGAAAAACTTTATAAAGCTCTATTATAGATATAACGGAAAAGTCGAGAATATTAACCCTCCCGTTATTAACGGTTATATTAATAACGGCGAGGTTATTAATATAATATTTATAACTATTAGAAACTAAACGAAGATAGGTCCCTAGATACTTTTAGTTATTTTTAATAATAAAAGCGCCGATATCTATAATCGGATTAAATATAACTACGACGTCCGTTTCGGAGTTATATCGTAATATATCTAGGCGAGTAACTTTATTAAGAATACCTCTTAATACTACTCTAATATATTTATGAAATTTAATTATAAACTCGGGGGTATTACCTCTATAATTAAATCGAAGACTAAATACTTCGAGGAGCCGACGATAATTATCGGTATTAATATCTTTTATATAATACCCGGCCTAAAGTAAATTTTTATAATTATTATAATTATCTCTATCGATCGGACTACCTCTTATTATATTATTATAATCGAGACGAACGACTCCCGTATTAAGATAATTACCTCTAATAATATTAACTTTATATTTCGCCCTTTAGTAGACTAGTAGTAGAAGAATATTAACGGGGGTAATCTACCTAAATATGTTTACTACTTCCGTAACGGCGTTTCTAAAGATTAATTTAATTTACTCTTAAAATACGAGGTTATTAATATAAAGTATTTATTTACGGATTTAGGCCAGAATTATCCTAGTAATAAAATTAAATTTATTATTATAGTTACCGAGAAGTATTATTATATTCGCTTCTTCCCTTCTATAAGTTTTATAGTTAATAAGAATAGTAATCCTATACCTAGTATAATTATTAATTATAATATTATTTACCCCTTCGAGAATAATATTTATCTCTATTCGTATATAGTTATCTAGGGTACTACTCGGACCTATTTATTATTATATATTAATAGATAAGGTTAATATTCTATTAAATCGATTCTAGGTAATACTTTACAAGTATTATTATTAATATTAATATATAACTACTCCCGTATCTCTTTATAAGTTTAGTTTTAAATTTATAAGAATATATTAAGTTAATAAAAGATAGTCCCCGTAATATATTATATTTATTTAGTAACTAAGCGTAGTAAGATTTATATCGATATAATTACCGCCGAGAGGGTTACGCTTTAAAAGGAGCGACGGAAGTTAGGTAGAGAGGCGTAATCTTATTTTAATAAAATAAAATTATAGATTAAATAACTTAAACTCTAGCTAATCGAGCCTTAAGACTAGATAAGTTTTAATATATAATATATTTAAGTTTATAAAATCGTATAAGAATATTTATTAAATATCGTAGGTAATAAATACGTTTAATAAATATAATAGATTAATAATATTAGTATACGACATTTATATAAATACGCGAGTAAATACGCGATTAATATTACTATATATTATATCTAACCTATAACTTAAACTATATAAATCAAATAACTAGATAAATCGTTTACGGGCTTAAGCTAGCTTAATACGTAATTTATTAATAAATAATAATAAGATGTTTAATAAACCTGCTCGGAGCTATAGATAACGGAATATGCGGGTATTATATTTAGAAAAAGTTTATACAGTCTCCCGCTTTACCGATGTTAGGCCCGCTCGCGAACGCTCGGAGCGCTTAGGGTTATTTAGGATTCTTAGTACCGGCTTAGCATTCTCGATACCGGCTTAATATTCTCAGGGCCGCTCAGGGCCGCTTAAGGCCGCTTAGGCCATTACTGCTGCCTCTATAGATATGCGCATACATGGCCCATAGATACGCGCATACATGGCCATTACTGCTGCCATAGATATGCGCATACATGGCCCATAGATACGCGTATATATGGCCATTCTTGCCCCCATAGATGCGCGCATACCCCCATTTATGACCTATACATATGCGTATATATGATGTTCCATGATCGCCCCTATCGACGGTAGCGACCCCCCGGAACCACCCCCAACGCCAGCAACTTTTGATTCCCGGATTCAATCGATTCGCGCGAAATCAACGCGGGGGTAACGCCTGGGCTGTGCGGCACCGGATAGATGGCGACGTTTTGCCAGGTGCAATTGTGCGGTGCGACACCTACAGGACCTTGGCCATGAATGGAATGGGGGCCTTGGCCATGAATGGAATGGGGGCCTTGGCCATGAATGGAATGCGCCATGGCCATGAATTGGATGGGGCCATGGCCATGAATGGAATAGGGCCAGGGCCATAAGTGGGGCCATGTTGATGGCGCATTCTAAATTTAGGCATTCTCACGAGCCAAAAACATTCTCAGGAGCGCGTTAGATTTTTAGGAGCGCTTACGGGTACTAATAATACTCGAGAGTTAAGATATAATATTACCCCGCTTAACTTAACTTAATTAACTTATATATATTTATAGCGCTTAGAGTTTACTCTATACTTTTATAGATAAATTTCTTTAATAAAAAGTATAAATCCTTTTCCCCCTATAAATAAATAATTAATTTTATAATTATAATTTATATAAATATTCTAGTTATATTTAAAAAGTTTAAAACTAGTCGACGTGAATATAAAACTCTTAAAAAGGCTTAACTTTTACGAGTCGTCGCGATAAAAAATAGAAAAATACTAGGAAAAATCTATAAAGAGGAGGATTTACTAGAGGGTATTATCAAATATTAATATAAAAAGGAGTAATAATTAAAGAGTAATACCGTAGTACGGCGAGCCTCGAAATTATTTATATATATTAAACGACTAGTAAAATTATTTAACGAGTAATTTAATTAACTTTTAAATATCGAAAATCTAGTATTTAACGAGTACTACGATTATTAAATTAAAACCTTTAAACTATATATTAACTCGAGAATACTATAGCGCGCTCTAAGAAATCGTTATTAAAATACGAAACTTTATAAATATATAAAAGTTAAGGCGATTTATTAGGAAAATAAAAATTAATATTTTAAATATAAATAGGAAAATAGGGATAAATATTAAAAAATTTATAATAATAAGTCTATTTCACCGACGAGGTTTATATCGACTCTTTAATATAGTTAAATAGCCGGATTCTTTAGGAGATAAATATATATTATAAATTAGAAAATCTAACTAAATTTCTAGAGCTAGAAAAATTATATCCTATATTACTATCTTTTACTTATAATAATATAAATCTAAACTAATTTTCTATAACGACGAGTATAATAAATAATTCGAAATTAAACTCTCGAAAACTCGGAAATTATAACGACGAAAATAAAAGATTAAGGAGGAATATAATTAGTATTTTATTAAATATAAAGTTTTAAAGATTTATAATATTAACGCGAAAAAGATAGATAATTCGATAATATAATTTTATTATATAAAAAAGTTATTTATCGTTTATATAAGTTTTATTTGAAAGATTAAATTAAGCGACGAGTTATACCTTTAAAAACTATAAAAGAATAACGATCTTAATTACGATATTAAGAAGCCGGGCCTTACGTAGTATTATAAAGATAAAAATTAGATCGAGTATTTTATTTATTTAGTTTAGTCGCTAGACTTTAACCCGATAAAAGCCCTATAAAATATCCTAAAATAATAATTATATCGGGTCATATATAGTCGGATAAATAAAACTAAAATAAAATAAAAGATTATTAAAATTTAGGACGATTTTAATATAATTAAAATATATAATCGGATCGCTAATATACTACGGCGATATAGAGTTCTATATAATAATAAAAGTAAAGTAATTAAATTAAATAAATAATAAATATTTAGAGTAATAAAAATTATTAATATACTAGTTTATATATAATTACCTAAATGAGTTAGATAGTTTATGAATTTTGTTATATACTAGTAACGTTAATAGTTCCGTAAAATTTTATAATATTATTCAAATTTATTTTTACCTCGATTACTAGTTATTTAATTTCCCTTTATTATCTCTAATTTTATTATATAAACGTAAAGTTAGTTAACGTAAAAGAAAACCTCTCGCTTAAACTATAATTTTCTCTCTAGTCCTATATCCGTTAAGTTATATAATAGATTATAAAACTATCGAGGTTAATATTAAATAAATAACCCGTGTATTTTATTTAAATAAAATAACTATTAATATCGAGTAGAATAAAATAAGGACCTATAATAAGATTATAAATAAGAATATAATAGAGTAATAAATCTATATATACTAAGTTTATAATAGGACTATAGATAGAGATTATAATATTATAATAAAATAAATAATAAAGTTATATAGAGTATATACTATAAAATAAACTATAATAGGATATATTATTAATTATATTATAAAGTATATTATAAAGTAGTATTAGAGTATACTATAAAGTAATAATAAAATATATTATAAAATAATAAAAGAGTATATTATAAAGTAGTAATAAAGTAATAAAAAAATATACTATAGAGTATACTATAGAGTAGGAATAGAGTATATAATAGACTATATTATAGAGTAATTATAAGGTATATTATAGAGTAATAATAAAACTATAAAATATACTATAGAGGGACTATAAAGTATATTATAAAGTAATAATAAAATATACTATATTATAAAGTATAATATAGAGTAATTATAAAGTATATTACGGAGTAATAATAAAATATACTATAAAGTAATAATAGAATATATTATAGAGTAATAATAATAGGGTACGGTATAAAGTAATAATAAAATATATTATAAAGTAATAATAGATTATATTATAGAGTATATTATAAATTAATAATAGCGTATATTATAGAGTAATAATAGAGTATATTATAGAGTAATAATAAGATATACTATAGAGTAATAATAGAGTATATTATAGAGGAATATTAGAGTATACTATAGAGTAGTAATAAAATATATTATAGCGTAGTAATAGGGTATACTATAGAGTAGTAATAAAATATACTATAAAGTATATTATAATTATATACGAGAGTATAGTAGAGTTATTACTAGATTATATATTTAGATATAATAGAGTTATATATCCTCTTTTATTATTTTATAATATACTTTATTATTACTTTAAATATATTTTATTATTACTTTATAATATATTTTATTACTACGCTATACTATACTCTATTACTACTCTATAGTATATTTAATACTATATTTTATTATTACTCTATAATATACCCTATTATTACTTTATAGTATATTTTATTATTACTTTATTATTATAGTTAATAGTACTTTAGTATAAGATAGTAGTTTATTTATACTAATAAATAGTTAAAGAAACACATAATATACTGAGACTGAATCTTGACTACTGTTTTATTTCGTTGATACTATAATTCTTACTTATTAGTAGTAACGGAATCGAAAAAACTAAAGACTAATTAATTAATAGTAGGTAGACAAAACTAATTAAAAGAGTTAAGAATATAAACGGTACTAAAGACTTCGCTAATAATCTTTTAGTTAATATTAACGTAAGTATAAACACGTTAATTAAGAGATATCCCGCTTTAGAACGCGTACGTAATCGAGAGAAATTTAAATAGTAGATAACTACTAATATCGTACTAGGCGGTAAACTTATTAAATATAATAATAAACTATATAATTAGTTCGGTACCGCGGTAGAGACTTCCTTTAGTTATATTATAGATATAACGATATCGAAAGTCACCCTAAAGAGTATAACTACGATAATAGTATATACTCCGGTAGCTAGATCTTCTAGTAGGGATTACGCCGCGGAATAGGGAAGGGAAGGGATAAAACTAACCCCTATTCTCTTCCCTAGAGTAGGGAAAGAAATGAATAGAGAAGAGAAAGAAATACTAAAAGAAAATAAGGAAGGGAAGGGATTCCCTATTATTCTCTATCCCTACCCTCCCTATAGGGCTGTCTTATATATAGTTATATATATATATATATACCCTATTACTGCCCCTATATATGACCGTATATATATATATATATACCCTATTACTGCCCCTATATATAGTTATATATACGTGTATATATACTTTATTACTGCCCCATTACTGCCCCTATATATAGTTATATTTACGTATATATATACCCTATTACTATCTTATTACTACTTTTATAGGGCCTATATATACCCCTATATATAATTATATATACGTATATATATACCCTATTACTACTTCTATATAGTTTATATATACGCGTATATATACCCTATTAAATAGTATAAAGATTAGGATAATTAGGAAAGTAGTTAAGAAACGCTAAATTTTATACTTAATTTGGACTAGCGTAGTAATAGGTCATATTTTAGAGTAGTAATAAATTATATTTAGAAGTAGTAATGAGCCATATTTAGGAGTAGTAATAAATATATATATAGGCCATATATAAGAGTATCAATAGGGTATATATACGCGTATATATAACTTATTATTACTTTTATATAGGGCTTATTCCTACCCCTATATATGGCCCGTTACTATTTATATACATAGTCTATTCCTGCCCCTATATATGGCCCGTTGCTACTCTTATATATGGCCTATTCTTACCTCTATAAGCTATGTATAGCTAGTGCCAAAAGGTTAGTCCAAATCAGACATAAAGTTTGGCGTTTCTTGACCGCTTTCCTAATTATCCTAATCTTTGTACTACTTAATGGAGCATATATGCGCGCATACATGTGCCATATATAGGGGCATATATGGGCCATATATGGGGGCAGCAATGGGGCAGCAATGGGGCATGCATGCGCGCATACATGCGCGCATACATGGCCATATATGGGGGCAGCAATGGGGCAGCAATGGGGCATGTATGCGCGCAAATATGGCCATATATGGGGGCAGCAATGGGGCAGCAATAGGGCATGCATGCGCGTATACATGGCCATATATGGGGGCAGCAATGGGGCATGCATACGCGCATATATGGCCATATATGGGGCAGCCCTATAGGGAGGGCAGGGAAGGGATTCCTTATTATTCCCTTCTCTTCTCTATTCTAGGGAAGGGAAATACCGAGCCTTCGTTCCTTTCTCTTCCCTTCCCCGGTTCCCTTCCTTATCCGGTGAAGGGAAGAGATTCCCTACTCTATTCCACAACGTAATAAGGATATTACTCCGGTTTATAAATTAATAACTAGTCTCCCTCTCGATACTCTAAAATAAGAACATCGTCGCCTCGGCTAGGTATTTCTATCTTTTATATATTACGCGGGGAGAGTTTAGGTTAGAAAGAGAAATAATAATAATAATTATAATACTAAATTTATCTTTAGTAAAATTAATTCGTTTATATATTTATATTAATAGTTTATAACCTCGAGGACGTTAGGCCCTTTATTTATAGGGGTAATTATTATAATTACTAGTACTTTAATATAAGATAGTAGTTTATTTATACCGATAAATAATTAAAGAAATATATAATATACTAAAACTAAATCTTAACTATTATTTTATTTCGTTAATACTATAATTCTTGCGTATTTTATTTCGTTAATATTATATTTTTACTATCTATACCGTGCCCTATTATTACTTTATAATATATATTATTATTACTTTATAATATATTCTATTATTACTTTATAGTATATTTTATTATTACTCTATAATATACTTTATAATTACTCTATATTATACTTTATAATATAATATACTTTATTATTACTCCGTAGTATATATTATAATTATTTTATAATATACTCTATAATATATCTTATTATTACTTTATAGTATACTTTATAATATAATATACTTTATTTTTACTCTATAGTATACTTTATTATTACTTTATAGTATATTTTATTATAGTTTATTCTATAGTATATACTATATATATCTCTATTATTTATATTATTATAAATTTATTATACCCCTATTTATAGTCCTATTATAATGAATTTATTATATACTAGTTTATTTATCTATAATGAACCTATCTTTAGTTTTATTCTTATTCTACTCGATTTTAATAGTTCTTTTATATAAATTAAAATATAGTACGGGCTATCCGTCTAGCGCTAGCCTCGATAGTTTTATAATTTATATTATATTGGAATATTTTAAGCTTTTCCGCCTAGTTATTAAGAATAATTTATTATAATTTATTATTAAAATAGTTCCTTATGTGATTTTATTTCCCGATTTTTCCACCCTTTAATACGAATAAAATATAATAAAATATAATAAAATATACACTTCTATATAGTTCTTATATATATCTTTATATTTTTCTATATTTTTATATACTTTCTTTAATTATCCGTATTATTTATTATATTATTACTTTATATCTTAATGAATTTATATTAAATATATATATATATATATCTTATTTCTAAATTTAAAGGCCTTAATACTTCGCGTCTATCATTTCTTTATATTTAATATTATACCTAGGTATTAATCCCTTCCTAATTTATATATAATATATATATTAATTTATCCCTAGAAGAGAACTACTAGGCGTTCTTTATAAGAAGTTAATTTAAATATCGCCGCCTCTACTCTTATTAAATAGTTAAAACGTATTTATATTATTATTTTACGTCTTAATACGATTTTTATTTAAAATTTTACGCGTTTATAAAGCTCTTCCCGGACTATATCTATTATTAGTTATATATAGTTTATTCCTAGACTACTACCTACCCGTCGCTTTACTTTTTTTATATTTCCTCTCTTTACGCCTCCTCTTTTTATATATCCGTCTCCTCCTTTTATACGTCCGCCTACCCTTTTTATACCGCCTTTATCCTTACCTTTACTCGCTCCTACGGGTCTTTATACCGGTTTACGCGGCCTAATATCGAATTTTACCGCCGAGATTTACTACCTAAATATTATATCGGAGTAGTATATTTATTATCGAGCCTTATATTAAGTTATAGAAAAAAAACTCGGTCTATACCGTTTTATTATATATTATTTAAAAAGTAATAGTATTTTAAATCTTTTTCCGGAACCGTTATTACTTTTTAAGAATCTATTTAAAGGTATTACCCCCGAATCTAAATATTTCCTAGCTAATATCCGTAGGTATAATATTATATTAGTATTTACTTTTTATATATATAGCGTAGATAACCGGCTTATTAATTAGGCCGGTATTTAATTATTTATTATTTATAACGAGCTCTATTATTTATAAAATTCTTTATATATAATTACCGGCGGCCTCCCTTTCTTTATATAATTATATTTCGTAGATCCTATTTAGGTTATTACTATATATCTAGTATAAAACCCGGCTCTACGGTAATACTTTCTAGAAAGACTCGCCGTTATATTATAGGACTACTCGAATCTCTTTATTATTATATATTAGTTTATAAAAGAGTAGATCGAGGTTACCCGGTTAAAAGTCGACGTTATACGGGTTATCTTAAATCTTTATATATAATTAGTTATAAAATAAGGTTCCGACCGTTATTATATTAATCTACCTACCGTTAACGAGGCTATAGTATTTATACTAAACGAGTATAATATCCCTAGATACTATAATATTATAATAACCGAGCGTATTATTACGGGTAAAGAGCCGCGCTTTTATTATATTTATTATACGAACGCTATATACTTTCTTCTCTATTATATACTATTCTTTCCGTACGGTAACCTAGGCTAGTATTAAACTTTACGGCTTCGTAATAACTATAATACTCGTATTATTATATAGTACTCCTACTATATATAATTACGGTACTATTTATTTTAATATACCGGGTAGTATAATTCTTTATTAAAAAATACGCGCTTACTCTAATAGTATATCGTCGATAATTTTTCCGTTATCGACTAGACTACTTTAGATTTCTATTATAATAATTAGAATATTATTCGTATTAACCTCTATAATAATATTACGGACCCGTTAGCCGGCGATTATAGGAATTTATAAAAAATAAATCGGTATATTATCCTCCTATCTAGTTTCTCGGGTAGTAATTAAAATATAAATTAATTATACTAGGACTCTATAACTATTATATAATACTTTAAGAAATTTATTATATTTAATATATTTATTATAAATCTTAACTAGCTTAAAATCACCGAGAGTATATTCCCTAAATAAATTATACTAGAGTATACGAAAATCGTTATATAAGTTTTTTACGCGAAGACGAAGGCCCTTTTTTAAAACTTTAAAAATTAATATAGTCGGTATAACGAAATTATATATATAATTAAATATTAGAAACGGGGTCTTCCGTATATATATATCCTTCTATTTTTATACCGAGATAATATTTTCTTAGAATAATTCCGTATTAATAATTTAATTTATACGGAGTTATTTTATCCCGCGATAAATCCTAACGGTACTTTATATATTATTATTAAAACGTAGATAACTTATAGGCTTTACGGGGTTATTAACTTAACTATATTTTATATAAAGAATAAAGAGAGTCGCTATATTTATAAAAAGAAATTTCTTAAAATATTCTAGGAAGATACCGCTATATAAGATAATAGTTATTTTATCTACTACCGGCGTTATAATCCGTATATTTAGGTAAAGTATATACGTGGATAAAATATCTAGATAAATAATAATTAGGTAGTTCTATATAATCCGTATTTAACTCGTAAATATAACGCGTATATTAATATTAAGGTATACGCGTCTATTATAGCTATTAAGTATATTTATAAATATATATATAAAAGTAATAATCGGATAACGTTATAACTCTAGAATAATAAAAACGAGATTATATAGTATTTTAACGGTCGCTATATCGGCCCTATATAAATAACGTAGTAGTTGTTCGAGTTTTATAACTACTATAAAGATCCTTCTATAACACGCCTTATTATTTATAAACTAAGGTAGGCGCCGATCTATTTTTCTAATATAAATCGCGAGGATTTTATACGGATATAGGTTTTATTTAATATTATTAATAATACTCTAATTTATTTCTTACGGTATAACGATAAATATATAAATAGTTATTATCTCCTATATTAGGATTTCCTAGAGTACTATATCTACTATAATAAGCGGGGCGAGTATCGATAGATATTATATAAAAGAGGTCGTACTATTAGTAGTATATATTAGTGTAATCCTATATAGGGCGAGAAATACTATATATATTTTCTATTTATAGTTATCCGTGGGCCGCGTAGTTTCGACGACCTTTATATAATTAATAACTAGCTCTACCCTTCTTTCCGCGCTACTTATATCGAGTTACGATTATTAGAAAACGACGGCGAATAAGTTAGTTACTTTTAAAAAATTATTCGGTTTTTTACTAGTACGTCGTTACGTAGTCTTTTCGTAACTATATTATTATATAGAGATATTATAGATCCGCTCGCGTTATAGGAACGTTTCTGTATTAATATTTATAATAATTTACTTTATCGTATCGCGTAATTTCTATTTATACCTCCTAATTTCATCGATCTATATCTAGATTATAGGCTTTTTCTAATTAGTAATATATTACGTATTTATAATTTATCCTTTATATTCTTTACTCTTTTTATACCGTCTTTATCCTAGGCCGATAATATTTAATCCGGCCTTTTTACGGCCGAGTTAGATTACGACCGTAACCGTAAAACTATATTATAAAAGTAGAAGGTAGCGTAACTAAATACTAAATAATACTATATATTTAATACTATTACTATAGTTATATCCGCGTTCTTTATAGATCTTTATTTCTTTTTTATATAGTCCTACTAGAATAGGGAAGACCTTTTTATATAAATATTTATACTATTATTTTCGCGCGCGCGATAAAGTTATTTTATATATAGTATCTACGGGTATTATAATTATATTATTATTAGGCGGGAGGACTTCCTATTCCCGTTTTAAGATCCTAATTATATATATATAGACTTCGATTTATATAATTCCTTTATAGTCCGACCTTACTACGTTATTATATTATATCGTATTAATTATCTAGGATAAAGTTCCTATATAGTATAGAAATAATTTCTCGGCGGTTAATACGATACTATATAATATTTATAATAGCGAGTAACTCTTTAACGGGATTCTAACGGTTTTAGGTATAGATTTCTTATAAATTATATTAATCGTCTTTTAAGGAAATTATATTATATAAATTAATACTAGTATCCGTAACTCCTAGATCTAGCCCTCCTTAATTATATTATAATTATACCGGTTAGGATAACGTGGCTTTTACGGATTAAATTAATCGTATATTATATAATTCGAGGTTATATAATTTAATATCGTTACTACCGGTCGTTACGAATATTTTTAAAAATATATAAGGATTTATCGACTAGGTCTTGCCCCCGTATAAATTTATTTAGGTCTATATTAATTTAAGTCTTTTTTAAAATCGGGCGATTTTATACCCTCGAAATAATATAGTAAAGATATTTAATTAATAAATCTTTAAGGATATATATAGGTTTACGCGAGTCTTTTCTTTTTATAATTCTACCCTATATAACGAGGGAGCCGAGATAAACGAGTTAAATACGGAGTTTTTATAAACCCTAAAGCCTTCCGGGTTCCTTTAATCTTAATTATTATTTAAGATCGGCGCTCCGATTATATTATTATAAAACCTATATCCGTAGGAAAGAATATATAATAATATATAACTAATTATTACCCGGTTATATAAAGATTATATCGAGGGTCGTATTCTTAATAAGGCCTAGAACGATAGAATCCGGTTAATCCCTCGGGTTAAATTAGTTAGTAAAGAGGGTAATTATCCTTAAATATTTATATATAAATAGTTCCCTATTCGGCTCTATTTCGTAATAACTATTAATAAATCGTAAAGTTAGTTATTATCCGTTATAGGTATCGACCTAGAAGTATCTTATTTTAATTATAGGTAGCTCTATATTATACTCTCTAGTATAAAGAATATATAAAGGTTTATAGTTCTATTTCTCCCCTATACCGGTATATATACCGATAATATAGTCTTTCCCGAGGTACTTTTATATAATAATATTCCATAAATTATATAAATATATAAACTCTTATTATTAAACTATATTTATTATAGATTTAAATCTTAATTCGAATTATTAATTTTTATTATATTATTTTATATAAACTTAAATTATTAATTATATATTTTTTTAGATATAAATATTTTCTTAGAGTTTTTATTTATAAATCGTATCTAAGAAATAAATAAATAACGTTTTAATTTTAATTAAGATAAGTTAGTTAATTATATACTTTAATTTTTTTATTAATAATTAGAATCTATATTTATACGTCTTTTCTTATATTTATATTTATAAATAATATTAATTATTAACGATAACCTTTACTAATAATAAATAATAATAAATAATAATATTTAGGATATTTATAATAATATTTCTTATTTAAACTTATCGTTATAGTATTATTTATTATTCTTTTAATATATTAATCTTTTTCGAGTATTTATTTTTTATATAAAGAGTATATAATATAATATAGAAATTATATAAGGTTTTTTCTAATATATATTATAATTTCGATTTATTAACCTTCGAGTTATTATTTAATTCTAATTTTAAATACGAGAAGTTTATTAATCTATTATAAATCTTATATATAATTTAAATATAAATAAAATTATATAATAAAAATCTTATAACTTAATTATATAATAAAAATCTTATAACTTAATATAAATATAAATTTGAGATTTTAAGATTTATATATACGATAATAATTAAAATCTAATTAATAATAAATAAATAAAAAAAGAAATTTATTTATATTTTATATAATACTTATTTACTTATTTAGTATTTAATAATTTTAGTTAATAAATATAAATATATATTATAATTTATATAACTTTTACTTTTATTAATATATATAAATACTTTTCGAATATATACTATTAATAATTATAATATTATATATATAATCTTTTATTAACTCTTAAATAAAGGAAAATATAATAAAATATTAATATATTAAAATATAAAGATAGAATTAAATATATAAAATTCTATCTTTATATTTTAATATAATATTATATTTTAGGATCTTAAAATATATTAAATATATTAATTATTATAATGAATATCTATATTAAAATTATAAATAATAATTTTATATTATAGTATTTATATATTTATTTAAATGATTATAAATATATATATATTTAGAGTTATTTTAATGATTTTATTCTAATTTATATATTTATAGATATTAAAATATAATTATACGTAAATATATTAAAATATAATATATATATTAAAATAACTCTAACTATATTTATATTATAATATTTTTATAATGAATTATTAATAAATAATTTTTAGTTAAACGATTATTAATAAATATAAATAGGATTATTTAAATATATATAATAAATTTTTATTATAAAGTCTTTGGATATATTTTTTCTATAGTCACAATTTAGTATAAAGACTATACGGCTTGGAATAGATTCTATATAGAAATTTAATTAATTATATTAATTAGTACGAGAAGTAATAATCCTATAAATGCCCGTATAGGGTTTATACTTTATTATACTAATTCTTATTACCCCCCATTATCCTACTACGCCTAATTCGTATAGATATAATCCGCTACCGCTTAATATAGAGTCCTAAAGTTATAGTACGCGGTTATAATTCTTTCGTATAGATTATATATCTTAAGATCCTAAACCGTATACCTCGATACCTTAGTCTACGTAGACTTCGGATTAATTATATTAATTAGTATAATTCTATACTACGATATATATTTCTTTATTTCCTTAACCTTCTTTATATAGTATTAGTAAAGTTACTATACTAAATTATATAATACGAACTAGGAATAAACAAGTACTTTAACCCGTTACTAGAGTATATATAATTAATATATACTTCGTTACGGTATCTGGATAGAGTTTTATAAAACTATATAATCCCGTTCCCTTTTATATAATAAGCGTAACGGTCTTTATTTAGGTATATAGTATTTATACGGGATTATAAAAAAATACCCTCGATATTAAACGGACGCGTAATATTTTATATAGATTAATATAGTCTTATCCCGAATCTATATAGTATAGTAATATAGTATATATAACGGTCCTACCCTCGTATAAACCGATATTACGGACAGCCTTTATATATATAAAAATACGATATTATACGGGAGTATATAGATCGAGTACTTTCTCTTTAATCTTTAGTACGTTTTGATTTTTAGTTTTATTATTCGGTAGTATTTTATACGTTAAATACTTTAAATTATATAGATTTATACCGAATTCGTCTTTAACTTCGGTATCGCCTACGGATATTATACCTACTATTATAGACTAGGTACGGATAAGTATAAAATATATATAAATTAATATAAATTAATAGAGAATGAAATTAAAGTAAATACCTACTTATATAGGACCGTATAGTTAGTTAGGGCTTAGTACAGATAAGAATTTATCTATAGCGAATAAAGAGGGGCTTTATAAATAGGGTATAAATTAATATAGAAAATTCTATACGGGTTTTATTTATATATACCCTAGGAGTAATATAGGTTAGAAGGTTTTTTTAGGGGGACTATAAATTATATAGATATTTATTCGGGGTCCTTTTATTTACTTTTTATTATATAATCCCGCGTATTTACTTCGTAAAACGTATATATCGTCACCGATATTTAGTAATCTTAGTGGATTTATAAAGTCTAATATTATATAACCTAGATTATACTACGTTATATATTATTTATATTTATTCCTACCGCCCCCGTAATCTCTTTACGGAGATAGCGACCCTCTAGTTTATATTATATTAAAATACTTTAAGCTTTTCCGCCTAGCTACTAGGAACAATTAGTTATAATTTATCGTTAAGATAATTCCTCACGTAATTTTATTTTTTAAATTCTAGTTAATAGTATACCCTTAAATAGTCTTATTACTACTCTATACTATACTCCTAAATATACTTATTACGACCCTATACTATACCCCCAAATCGCTCTATAATTACTCTATAGTATACCTCTAAATGGTTCTATTATTGTCCTATAGTATACCTCTAAATAGGTTTATTACTACTTTATAATATAACCCCAAATGGCCCTATTATTACCCTATAGTATATACTCTTAAATGGCTCTATTACTACTCTATAGTATACCTTTAAATAGTTTTATTATTACTCTATACCCCTAAATAGCCCTATTAATAAAGTATTTCATAGTATACCCTTAAATAGCCCTATTATTACCTCATAGTATATACTCCTAAATAGCTCTATTACTACCCTATAGTATACCTCTAAATAGCCATATTATTACCCTATAGTATATACTCCGAAATGCCCTATTACTACTCTATAGTATACTCCTAAATACCCTTATTACTACCCGATATTATACTTTATTATTACTTTATAATTTACCTTTAAATAATCTTATTCCTACTTTATAATATATATTCCTAAATAACCTTATTATTACCTTATAGTATATACTCCTAAATAATTATATTACTACTCTATAATTAATTTTTAAATAATTCTATATATTATTAAATATCTTTATAACTATTTTATAATATATCTTTAAATAACTTTATTAAGTTACTATTATTTATAATATACTCTTTAATAATTTTATTATTAGTTTATAATATATTTTGAAATATATTTTGAAATAATTTTATAACTACTTTTATAATTAACTCGATAATTAAGATTATAATTAACTTTATAATTAATATTATATTTATCTCTCTAATTATTTTTATAATTAATCTTTATATAATAATATATTAATATATACTCGAGATATTAAAATAATTATTTATGTATTAAATAGAAAATGAGATAGTATTATTATTAGAAAATTGATAAGAAACTTATATAATATATAATAAAATAAATAATAAGATAAATCTATAAATTATATTCTATAAATTCTATATATTACTTTATGAATTGAATTCTAATTTTTACTATTTATAATAATATAGATATAAATATAGTATAGATATAGATATAGTATAGAATAATATAAAATTTACTAGAATAATTCGTAATAAATATATACTAAATAATTTAAATATTATTACTATTTTTTATTTTTCTTTCTTTTTAGATATATATATAAATATAAGATAAATATATTTAAAAGTAATAAATAATATATAGATAATTTTATTAAATATAATATAATAAACTAATTATATAAATTAAATTTAGTATTAAATATCTATATTATTAACGTAAAACTTTCTATATTAAGATAATATAACTTTTATAGATTAAGATCTTATTTTAAGACGTACGAAAGTATATAAATAGAAAAGAAAGACTTTTTTTTTTTTTTTCTTTTTCTTTAGATTATATTTTATATATAAATATTTAATTTAGATAATTACTATAATCTAATTTAAACTCCGATATATAAAGAGAATTAATATTATATTAAAATAATTAATTATATAAAAGTAGTATTATTAATATTAAAATTAATCTAGATAATATTTATTTAATAATAGTTATTATTTTATAATAAAATAATTATATATAGAATTATAAAAATTATATCTAAAATAATAATAAATCTATAAATAATAGAATTAACTTTAAAATAGTTTTATAATTTATAAATAAATAGATAAATTCAAAATCTAAAATATCGTGAAATTATTCAAAAATAATAATTACTTTATTAATCGATGATTATATATTACTATTAATAAGAAAGAGAAGAGAAATAGAAATAGTAAAAGTAATAAAAATAATAAGTATAACAAAAATAGTAAAAATAATAAAAATAACAAAAATAGTAAAAATAATAAAAATAATAAAAATAATAAGAATATATTGAGAATTTATATTAAATATATTATAATACTAGATTAGTTATGTTTATAATAATATATTAAATTATTTTAGATATAACTAAAATACTATTCTATATAAATTTCGTATATAAATAGATAATATATTAATTATATTATAGAAACTTAATAAATGTAATAAAATAAAATAATATATATAAAAGATAAAGTAAATCTAATAAAGAGTATTAATAATAAATTATAAATTAAATTATATAATATTAAATGAAAGTAATAATAGATATCTATATCTAGAAAATTTAGAAATTTATATAAATTAATTTAGAATCTCGAGAAATTATAAGAATTATAATAGAAATTAATACTAAATAATAAATTATAGATAAATAGAGTAGTAATAGATAAATAGATAAATAAATAAATAAATAAATAATATCGATATATTTAAAATTTATTATTATTTCTAATTTATATATTTTATTATTTATTTATAATTTACCCTTATCGCTCCCGTAATTTCTCTACGGAAATAACGACTTTATAAACTAATAATTAATTTATAAATAATAATATTATATATATTTATAAGAATAAAATCTCTAAATCTTTCTATTATTTATATAGATAATAAATAATTATTATTATTATAGAAAATAATAAAAATATATAAAGAGATTAAAATCTATTATATTAAAAGTAAATATTAAAATAAATTTATATTATAAATATAATTATTATATTAATAAGTAGTATTAAATTTTTAATAAAATAATCTTTTAAGTTATTTAAATAATAATAATTATAATTAATATAAATTTTAATAAATTCTATAAATTATTTTAGAATAGACTTCGAATTAAATAATTAAATAATTAGAATAAATAATTAATAGAAGTAAAATATATTATATTTATATATATTTAAATTATGAAAGATATTAATATTATAGTATATTTAATAAATATATAATTAATAAATTTTATAACTTTATTATATATTCTTTACTAAGTCTTATCGCCCCCGTAATCTCCTTGCGGAGATAGCGACCCTCTAGTCTACTGTAAGGTACTTGCCGCTTTCCAGCGCTAATACACCTGGTCTTTCACCTACTGACGACCACAAGCAACGGTCTATGGCGGCGAGAAAAAGACTTAAGAAGGCGAGCCTTGGGGTTTTACGCTTGCCATCAGCCGTTACTCCTACTCCTCCGCTCTGAGATAACGCTTCAGCTGCCAGAAGGAAGGGTGATAGAGCGTTAAGGAGGATACCCACCAAAATTGCGAGTCTCAACGCAGCCTTTCCGCCCTCTTCACTTTTTGTCTACTCTTGTCTGAACGAGAAAGCGCGCCAATGCCGGGTCTAGATGCTTTCCTGGTGCGTTTTTGTGTCTCTGTAGAATTGCTTATGAGGCTGAGAGAGCACAAGGCTAAGCGCTAGCACCGAGGATCTGCATGAGCTTGCATGGGTAGAAAACCAGCATGTTGCTCAGTCTCAACCGCCTAATCACACATGCGCACATCACACCAGGTATGTGATCAAGACTTGTCTCATCTGTTAATTTCGTGCGAGGGCTTTGCCTATCGGTAGACCACCGAATCCGGCCACTCTAACACCAGCAAGCGGATAACAAACAACATTAGAAGTTCCACGTGACTGGCGTTTAAAACAGGAGTCTGTTTTCCTAGGTAAGAGGTATAGTTCTACGTTAATATCGTCGTTACTATTATTTAACAAGGAGTTAATATAATAGTATATAATATAAAAGATATTAATCATTCTATAGAGGATTTAGCCCTGTATCGGTAAATCCGGAAAATTAATTCTATTTAATTACTATTTAATCGGTATATTTTACGTATTTTATAATCTTAGTAAATCTTAACGTTAAAATTATAAAATAAGAGTTAAAATCTACGCGGGAGAGTTAAATTTAGTCCTAAATAACTTTATAATCTTATAGAGTAACGCTAGTAAAAGTCTAATTAAAAATTCGGAATTTAAATAAAATAATATTTAGTTAAAGATTTATATTCTTATATATAGGCTCTAGTCTAGATACTATAAAAATTTAAAGTTAAAAAAAAATTATTTAATTATTATTTAATCGCTATTTAATTAATATATAATATATTTAGAATACGGGATATTTAGGTAATATCGACGGAATAAAATACCCGAAACCTATTGGAATAAACTAGGAAATAACTAGGATAGAGATATAGAAAATAATATAATACTTAACTACGTCGGCAAATCGAAAACCGGCTTTAGCGGCTCGGGGCCATTAGGTAAGCTACCTCGGGCGCCTAAGGTAGGCTTAGGGTGCCCGAGCGGCCCCGAGCGCCCGTCGAGCGCCCGCCGAGTACCCTTCGAGCGTTAAATCGCTCGACGGGCGCTCGACGGGCGCCCGAGGCCGTTATAAGATAAGCGTCGGGCTCCCTATAAGCGTAATTTAAGCCCGGAGCTTTAGGGGCCCTAACCTTAAAAAATCATATAATTTACCACCTAAAATTTTCAAAAATCTTAATGTTCTATAATCGCCCTTATCGACGGTAGCGACCCCCCGGAACGACCCCTAACGCTAGTAAATTTTGATGCCCGGAATCGATCGATTCAGGCGAAATCCTCGCGGGGGTGTGCGTAGGCCATGCGCCAGGGCATGCGCCAGGGGTTTAGGGGTGCGACAGTGACAGTTATAAGGGTGCGACAGCGACAGGACCATGGCCATGAATGGAATGCGCCATGGCCATGAATGGAATAGGGCCATGGCCATGAATGGAATAGGGCCATGGCCATGAACAGGGGCCATGGACGGGGGTCAAAGTTGGTGGCGCACCCCTAATTTAGCGCCCATTAGTGGCCGTTTTAGGCTTACTCGGTATACGCCCGAGTGGCCCTAGGCCCCTTAGCTGCATGCCTCGGGCGTACCTCGAGTCGGTAGATAGGTGTCGCGTTTAAGGCTCCCGGGGCGCCCGTCGAGCGCCCTGAGCCACGATCGAGCCACTTTTCGTTTTGCCGACGTACCGATAAAGTATTAGAAATAACTAGAATCCCGAACTAATTCCTAAGAACTATAATAGAAACGAAAATAATAAACGTTATTATTTATTTATTCTAAATTTATTTTAAATAGAGATATTACCTAAAGTATTTTAAAGAAACTAATATAGTAATTTTAAAAAAATCGAAGAAAGGCGATTATTTAAAGTTAAAGTTATATAAGTTTATTATACTCCTCGATATATTTAATAAGGCGCTAGAAGTAGTTATCTCTAGAAAGTTAAATAATATAACGGAGGAGTATAAACTACTATTATTATAATAAATAAAAGCTAGATAAAAGTATTTAATAGAAACCGCGCTAGAGACTTTTATAGATATAGTATATATACTATATAAAACTATAGTAAAAACGGGAGGGAAAAGATAGTAAACCTATTATTATTAAATATAACGAGATTTAGTATTCGATAATATTTTATATAAAAGACTATTACACGATCTATAAATAAAAAATATACCGAGCCTAATTATTAATTAGATAATAAGTTTTCTATCGGATAAAGTTATATCTATAATATTTAGAAGAAGAACGAGTATAGTAGAGAAAATAATAACGGGTATTTTATAAAAATTTCTTATTTTACCGGTATTCTTTTTATTCTTTAATATATTACTAATCGAGGAGTATATTAAAATAAACTTATTAATATAGGTCGGAATATTTATAAACGACGTCTATTTACTCGCTTATAACGAGAGTATAGAGAAGAATTATATAAATTTAAAATAAACCTACGATATTTATTTAAAATAAATAATTATTTATAAAGTATCTTTTACCCCCTAAAAATACGAGCTAGTCTATATATCTCGAACGTCGAAGAAGTTTAATATAGAAATAATAATAAATTTTAGGAATATAATTATTAAATCTAGAGCGAGTATTAGAGTCTTAGGACTATATATTAATTTAAAATTAAAATAAGAATTATACCTAGCCTAGATTAAAACTAGGGCGACTAATTAAAGCCGCGTTATAAAATATCTAGTTAATTCGATATAAGACGCTACCTTCGCGAAATATAAAATAGTATATAATATAGTAGTTAGATTAATATTAATATTTACGGCTCCGATATAATATTAACTAAAGAGAACGACGGAGGCTATAAAGAGATATATTAAAAAACTAATAATTATCTAGAATAATTATTTTAGGACGGTCCTAGGAGTATTTAAAACTACTTTAATTCTAGTATTTAAAACTAAATTAGTAATCGCGCTAATCGACCTCTAGTTAAACCGCTTAATAATATAATATTAAATAAATTAAGAGACGTATTTAATTACGTTTATAAGAAATATAAAAATCTAGAGTAAACTCTAGCGTAAAAGAGGTAAATAATAATAAATACCTCCGATATTAATAACGGAAAAAAAGACCTAGGTACTTCGCGCTTTAAGATTTAAAAAATAATATAAAGTAACTATAATTATAAAGAGGAGGAAAAACTAAATAAACTTAATTAAAAACGTCGAAGAATATTAAGATATTAAGATTATCGATTAAAGAGTAAAAAATTAGGCCCGCTAGTAATAATTAAATAAATAAGAGAGTTATAAAAAAACGATTTTTATATAAATTATTAACCCGGTTTAAAAGAGGGATTTATTCGAGGACTAGTTCGATTATTATAATTAATTAAGAAAGTCTAAAAACTTTATAATAATATAATTAAAATATAATAAAATCGGATTAAATAAATTTCTATATCGAATAAAAGTATTTATAGTCTATAGCGCTAGCTACTAATATAAATAAAAGAAATAGAGTATAAAATATATATTATTATTTTACCCGGAACTAGCTAGCGATAAAGCGGAGTTAATAGAAGAAATAAATATATATAATTTTAAAAATGTATTAATATAGGTCTAAAATATATATATAATTACCTAGTAAATAATAAAAACGGGATAACTCGGCTAATTCTCTTTTATTAAAGAATAATTAATATAATTTAATTTATTATTTGGACCCAACGATATATTTAGACCTATAAAAAAGAGGGGAAAAAAGAAGAAACTACCGGCCGGAGGGCCGTAGATATCGATTATTTAATAAATTTATAATAAAATAACCTATAGACCTATAAAATAAATAAATAAAATTAAAGAGACTAAAGTAGAAAGAAAATAGAGAGAAGGATAAATAATATTTTAAAATAATTATAATTATCGGCTACTAACTAGTAAAAAGAGGAAATAAATTATCGATAAATTAAAGTTTTTAACTAACGAGGTTTCTTTAACGGCTAGTAGGCGCCGCTAGTAACTTTACTAGAAAAATATTCGCGGAACTCCCTTATTAATAAAGTAGTTTTACTAGAGTAAGTATATAAATTAATTAATTAATTAATATAGGATATAAATAAATATATATTTCTAATATCTTATATATTTCCGATATAAAATACCTAAAAATCGGGGTTTCCGGAGTTATCGATATGATATACTAGAATCCTAGTATTACTTTAATCTCGATAAAGTTAGTAGTATAATTTAGCCCGCCGTATTAATAAATATTTATAATAATACTCCTATTAAAGTCTAACCCGTAATAAATAACTATATAAAAAAAAAGAGGGGGAAATAAAATAATTTACGAAATTACTTTATATAAATATAAAATAATAATAAGTAGAAATTTAAATAAGTTATTATAATATTATTTTATTTATAATTACGATTTCCGATTATAGTATTTATTATTTTAATTTATATCGATATTCGAGTAACTAGGATATTTAGTTTAAATAATATTTACTAAGAATATACGTGAAGATTATATAATAAAAGTAATTATTATTATTATTAAACTTTAAATCTACGTAAAGTAAAATTACTTTATTTATTTTTAAATTAATAAGTATTTTAATCGAGATTAGAGATAAATTCTATAATAACGACGTTAGTTATAATTATAGTAAATATATTAAAAGTATTTTCAATAACTAAGTTTATAATATTAACTTTGACTCTAATTTTAGATATTTAATTTAATTACTTTAACGGTTTTTAAAAACTCGTTAAACGAGAAATAATAATAGAAAGTTTTTCGATTAAAAACCTTCGGTCTCTTATTTTAAATTAGTCTATATATCGATTTTTATTTTAATATCAACTAAGAATATTAATAAAGTAGATTTAGAAAATATATTTTTCTTTAATAATATATATTTAAGAAGGGAGTTTTCATAGCGAAGTATTAAATATTTATTAATTATTAAACAATAACTTTATTAAAGATTTTCAAAAGTTTCTTTATATTATTTAATTATAATCTTTAATTATTTAATATATTCGATTTATTATTCTTCAGAAATAGTCTATACTTCACGGTTTCTTTATTTATATTCTTTCGATATTATTTTTAAATTAAGGTATTTAAGATATATAAAATAATATAAAAATAAATAAAAAACTTAATGAAATATTAATAAGTCCGGAAAAATAATTCTTATTAATTACTATTCAATCGGTATTTTTTGCGTATTTTATAGTCTTAATAAATCTTAATACTAAGATTATAAAGTTAGAGTTAGATTTTATATAAAAGATTTAAATTTAATTCTAAAAGTAATTTTATTACTTTATAAAGAAATTTAATTAAAATTTCGGAATTGAGGTTAAAAATTAATCTACTAATTTCTTTATATTATTATATAAGAGAACTAGTCTAGATATTAATAAAAATTAAAATTAAAAAACAAAGTTATTTAATCGCTATTTAATTATTATATCGATAATTTAGAAAACCTTGATTTCTACGTATTTTATACCGAAAATATATAAAATACTAGAAATGCGTATCTATTTAGGTCCCGTATTCTAATTATATTATATACTAATTAAGTAATAATTCTATACCGATTCTATAACTTTTTTTTTTGATTTCAACTTTTAAAAGTATCTAGACTAGGGTTTCAATATAAGAATATCTTTTACTAAATCTGTATTTAGCCTAGATTTCGAATTTTTATTAAATTTTCACTAGTATTACCCTATAGGGCGATAAAGTTATTTTTAGAATTAAGTCTAACTCTCTCGCGTAGACCTTAACTTTAACTTTATTATTTTAGTACTAAGATTTACTAAAATTATAAAATACGTATTATATACTAATTAAATAGCGATTAAATAGAATTATTTTTCCGGATTTACCGATATATTTAATCGATATATAATATATAAAATATAAATAAATATATATTTCTAATAGTTTACGTATAAAATATATAGAAATCGAGGTTTCTAGAGTTATTAATATATTATCTAAAATAGCACCTCTATATAAGAATATATATATTTTAATAAGAATTTTTTAGTCTAGATTCCGAATATTTAATTAAATTTCTATTAATATTATTTTATAGGGTTATAAAACTAATTTTAGAATTAAATTCAATATTTTTATATAAATTTTAACTCTAATTTTAGAATTTTAGCGCTAAGATTTATTAAAACTACAAAATACGTAAAATATATTAATTAAATAATATTTAAATAGAATTATTTTTCCGAAATTACTTATTAAGGCTCTCTGTTTAATATTTTAATATAATGTCGATAGGACCTAGATTAGTACTCTTAGAGAAAAGTATTAAGAATTAGTAAATAGTAGTTTTTATATAAATAATTAAATATAACTAGATAAATTTAACGAGTTTAATTACTAATTTAATAAATATATATATTTAGAATCTATAATTAAGAGTTTTAATAGAAATTAATTACGAAGTTTTTATTTATTAAAGAAATATATTATTTATATAATAAAAGAAAATCGTATTAAAAGTTATATACTCTATATATTTATTTTTATAAATATAATAAGCGTAACTATATTCATAATATTTATTATATTAAATAAAGTAAATATTCTTTATAGTATTACTATTCCTCGTATATTTTATTAAAATAATAAATTATAGTATCATTCCTCTCTCCGCTAAACTTTTATCTCGAAAGTATTCTACTTTTATATTATATTACCCCGTCGAGTTAATTTTCGTAATTTAATTATCTATTATAAAGAATTATTAGATAATTTAGGAGATATTAGCCTCGTAATATATTTTTATAAAAATTATATAAAAAGTTCGAAGAGTTATCTAGTTAAGGAGTCGTCGGAGAAATTTTAAAAAATAAATTTATTTAAAACGAGATTATAATCTCGTTATTTCGCTATTAATATTACGAAGAATCCGTAATAAGTATTTAAAGATAAGAAGAGAAATTCGTAAAACTTATATAAAATTAGCCGAGTAATACGCGAAAATAAATTATTTTAAATAATAGTTAAAATTTTTAGGAGATAAAAAAGAAGGATTAATAACGATAAAATAAATAAATATCGCGGAGTTAAAGAAGGAGGAGAGAATAATATCTATTATCATTAATTCGGGAGACTTTTTCTTTAATATCTCCTCCGAGTAGTTTTAATTATCTATTAATCTCGATTAGTTAAATATTATTTATTCCTCCTCCGATTTTAATAGAACTTATTAAAAAGCTATTAATAATTAGTAAAATTAATATTAATATTTAATATATTCTTTAAATTATTATATCTATTCTATTTAATAAAATATTTTTAATTTATATAATTAAATTCTAGGATCCTCTCGACCTTAAATTCTATCTCTTCTTTAGTATAAAAATAAAAGATATTTTATAAAGATATTAAAAAATCTACTAATTTTAATAAAGAGATATAGAATATTAAGTATACTTTAGTATTACGCTACGGAATAGAGAAGGGAAGGGAAAGGAATAATCCTCGCTCCCTTCCCTTCTAGTAGGGAAGGGAGCGGAAGGGAAGGAGTAGAGATTACTAGAGAAGAGAAGAGATTACCTATTATTCCCTTCCTCCTTTTTTAGGTAGGGCTAATAATATAAATAAACCTAAATATCTACCTAGTACGCTTACTAATTATATTAATCTTTATCTATATCGCGATTAATAGTAGATATTAATATACTTTAAGTCTTTAAAATACGTCTTAAATTAATAGAAAGAGGGTTTATTTTAATACTACCGTAGTGAAATAAGCGCTTTATAAGGAAGGATATATATTTATAAATTTAATTAATACTAGTTAATATACGTTAAATTCTTCGAATAAAAGTATACTACTTAATTAAAGTAGATTATAGAATTTAATATAGAATTTATTATATACTAGCTACGTAGTATTTATATATAAAGATCGTTAAGGTTATTTATATTTAATAACGTTATTACCCGTTAGATTTATTACTAGCGCCGCGCTAGTAACGGCTCTTTAAAACGCCTCCGCTTTTCCTTTATTTCTAGATTTAACGAACTACTTATTTTATAAATAACTTCGTTAAATTATTTAACTCCTTTATTATTTAACTATTTAATTATCGGTTCTTATACTATTATATTTAATTCGGTAGTAAACCCTATTTATTTATTACTAGATTATATAACTCCTATTATTAATATCTTTTAAGTAAGATTTTAAATCGACGTCTTAATCTAAATAATATAAAGATTAATATAAATAATTAGGTTAGTATCTACGGCCTTTCTTTATAATAAAGCTCTTTATAACAACGACTAGTATATTATAAAGAAGAATAATCTAAAGTTTAAATAAATAATAAACTATAGTTAAAGAAAAAGAAACGCGAGACTAATTAATATCTAGATACGACTTCGGCTTAATATTAAATTATAAGTCGTCGGAAACGTTAATTTTATATACCTAATATAAATAACTAATATTAATAGTTAATAGAATAAATCCTTTCGGAAATTCTATATCACGAAGAGGCTAAAGAGGGCGTATATTAGGTTTATAACCGAAGAGAAAAGCCGAAGAATAACTTTCTAGGAACCTTAATATAATAAAATTAAGAAAACGCCTTTTATTATTATTAAAGGTAGACGCCGTTATTAAATACGTAAAAATTATAAATATAAAAATAGTTTAGCGAGCCTAAAAGAAAGTAAAAAATTAATAAAAATAGGACGTTCTTTTAGAATAAGAATAATAGAGACTACTAAAATAGGCTAAGATCTAAACGATTAATAAAAGGTTTATATTAATCTTTATACTAACGTATCCTATTTAAAGCGGATACCGTTAATATATAATAGGATTACTACGGGTAAATATAGGTAGGTTATTACTTAAGTAAACGGGGTTTCGTTAATTAAAGAAATAATAATTAACGATAATAAGGATATAGATTAGGTCGATAAATAGCCGCTAAAGGATATCGATAGTTCTTTAGATATTAGTAATTATATTCTTAAAGTACGTTAATAATTAGATTAAGACGAAATTTATAGCGTTTAAGGCGAAAATAAAAAGTAAACCGAGACTTATAATATTTAGGCTTTACTTAATCTATAAGTAAAATCCAGGGACCGATCGGCCTATAATATTATTAAAGGATACTAGATTATAGTATTTAAATTACTCCGCGCTAAAATCGATTATTATAATAAATACCGTCTTCGCGTATATATATATAAAGAGTTTTCATATTATAAAAGATATAATCTTAAGATATATTATTTATATTAATCTTTATCCGGTTATATATTAATTATGAATTAATATAAATAAAAAGGCTTATTAAAGAGGGATTTATAAATTTATTATATCTTTATTTTTATCGAACGTATTATCTAAAAGAATATAACCGCCTAGTTTAATATAAATTTAGAAAGGTATAAACGATATAACCCTAATAAATAAAATCGGCGTCGTAGAATAAATATAAGTCTCGTATTTACTTAAGCTAATAACGGGTAGGTTATAATATTAGGACTATATTATTTTTACCCTAATAATTATAAATATAAAAAGTATAACTAAAGATTAAATAAAAATATAAAAGAGGCGCGGAAAATATTTAGGATAATATTAGGGCCGGAGTATACCTAAGTTATAAAAAAAGCGAAGGATATTATTCGTTCTAGAGATTAAGAGAAGATTTCGAAAGGGATAATATAAATTATTAAATCGGGAGTATTTTTAAGGCCCCCTTTAAGTTAAAAGGAGGTTATATTATCGAATAAAATTCTAGATATAAAGGTAAAGGGTATATCTAGTTATATACCTAAATATTTAATATAGCTAGTTTATAAAGCTTCTAGTCGTAATTATATTAATCTTTATACTAGCTTTATTCGATTTATATTATATATCTCTACTCTTTATATCTCCTTTAACTCCTTTTATATTTCGAAACTCTACTCGTTTTTTTATAACCCTTTAAAGATTTTAAAATAAAACTAGATTCCTTATATAATTTTAATAAAACTTATTTATTTTCTTACTTATCCTCTAACTCTTTAAACCTATTAATTACCTCCGGTTTAAAGAATAATCCTATATTTAATTTCTTCCTCTTTATTAAATAGCTAGACGTAAAGTCTCGAGTAGAATATATATATTTCGAATTACTCCCGTTTATTCGGTACCCGGAAATTTTAACTTTTAGGCTACTTTCCCGAGCCTTTTTACTATTAATACGGTTTTTATATATATTTATATTACTTTATAAACTTTTATCTAGGGGCTAAATTCTTTAACTCTTCCTTAATTACGAGTTAGATTAATAATTAAAGTTAAAGATTCTTTATTTCCTTTATCCTTATTATTAAGTCCTAAGATAATAACTTCGTCTATAAGATTATTATACCCGCCTTCGTCTTCGTTATTTATAAAGTCGTTATTATTCTTTATTATAGCCTCGTCCCGCCTTTATACCTTTATTTCGTACTCTTTAAAAATTATTATTTCTTTATAATCTAAGTCCTATTAGGATATTATTACTTCGTTTTCTTTAAATTAAAAGCGATTAAGAATTATAAAAGCTAAGAATATTTTAGGATTATAGGATTTTTAGGTTATATATAATTAGGTAATAATATTAAATACTCGCTCGTATCTAACGCCCGTATAAGGTACGGCTAGGATATTACGGGTCGTATAGAATAAATAATTAAATACTAGCGAGAGGTCCTTCTATCTATTAAATATAGATTTACCGTCGTCGTTATTAAATACTATATATAATTAGTAGGTATATTTATCGATATAAAAATTAGTATAAATAAAAGATTTACTCGTTTCCCGGTATTTTCGAAGTTCTTTACTCCGACTTTTTAGGTTCGATAACGCCTTATTTTTACCCTTAATTAAATATTTAAGACTATCTACCTCGACGTCTCTTTTAGCGTAGATTTTCTTTTATTAGATAACCTACGGGCGCTAGTCGAATTACTCCTTAAGTTATTTTTAATAAAAATCCTCCTACTCCTACCTAATCTCATTATTTTATCCCTAGTCTTTAAATATAATTATTTTTTAAATTAATTCTAAAAGAGCTACTATATTATATAGCCCGCTTAAGGTTAATTAGGTCTAAGAATAATATTAATTAAATTTATCCTACGCCTTTTTTAGACTCTTTAGTATAGACCTCTTTTAAAATATAGTCTTCTTTATAAGCTTTTCTTCTTTACTCTTAAGATAATTAAATAACGCGTTATAGACCGAAAAAGTTATATAAATAATCGGTGTATATAATATACCTATCGTTTATATATATTAATAGAACGGCTTATAAAGTTCGATAAGGTATTTTATTTAAATTTATTTATTTTTATTTAATTATAGTTATTCCGCCTATTTATAGAAAAATTCCTTTAACGCCGGCCTTAGCTTTAGGGCGCGGATTAATATATAATAAATTAAATCCTATCTAGTCGCTACGTCCTAGAAGAGCTTTAACGTCGTAAATTTATTTCGATATTTTTTATCGTATATTCTTTATACCTAATTCGGCCCGGTTAATTAATATTTCTTATTATTTAACCGCTTTTAGATATCCTAAAAGCGCTCGCGCCGTTAACCGCTTCTATTAAAGTAGGTAGAGACTTTACGAATTTATATCCCCTAGTATTAATAGAGAAATAGATATCGGTATAATAATTAGTATATTATTTAAAATACGGAAGTATTTTTATTATAGTGATCGGGATCCTAGGTTCTTTCCTTATTTTAGAAAGTTTTTATTTATCTACTTTATCGTCCTAATCTTTCTAAAAGTCTTTATTTATTAATAAGATCTTAATTACCCTAAGAAGTTCCTTTAAGCCTAGTTAAATAATATATAAAAAATATAAGACGCGGTGAATTCTAGTATTCGTAAAAGTATTTTAATTATTATAGAAATCGCGGATCTTATCTTCTAGTTTCTTTCTTATAGTTAAAAACTAGGCTTTTTCCTCCGGTAATATAATTTCGAGGGCTTAATATATACTATTATTATTAAAGACGTTATTTATAATAATTAATATTATCCGATCCTTTAATTTATAACGATAAATAATAATACTTAGGTATAAGGCTAGGTTAATATTATTATACTTTCCCTTTATATATTTAAAAGCTAGGAGTACCTCGTAGTACTACTATTGCTAGTCGATAAAGTATATATTTATAGTTATATAACTCTGTCGGTTTTTAGAAGATTATAAATCTAGCGTTATAATAACTTTCGTATTATTATTAGGTAAATTCCGAAGGAGCTAATCTTAAATATCGTTATACTTCTTTATAATATGATTTTTAATTATAAATATAGAAGGGAGAGTAATTAACGAATTCGTGTATTTAAATACTCGTTATATATTAATATTCTTAATAAATTATAAGGAGAGTTTAAGCCCGATAATTATTCGTATAAATAATTTAAGGAAGTCTTTAAGTATTACTTCTCGGTCGTTAAACCGTAGTACGTTAGTCTTTCTTTTACTTCTCTATAATTAAAATTATAAGTATTTATATTAATCTTTATACCTATATACTAAATGGGTTAGAATATATTTAGTCTCTAAAGGATAATATAGTCTAGATTTAAATTTATACCTAAATATAAAGTTTTCCTCTTATATCAATTTAATATAAAATACGTTTTTATACTATTCTAAACGTTAATTCTTATAACTATTTAGTTATATCTTTTATAAATATTTCTCGGCTCCCCTATACCTACTATAGTATCGTTATAAAAGAACTTTTATTTTAGAGCCGGTTTAGGCGATATCTAGGAGAAATTAAATATATAACCCTTATATTTCTAATTCTCTTACTTAATCTTTTAGGTACGATATTACTCCTATTTATAAAATTATTCGAGAAAGACAGTAACTATTTCTATTATATATATATAATAGCGTTTATTAGAATCTTTAGTCGTTAAGTTTTTTATAAAAGAAGTATCTCGGGTAACTAAATTAAGAGTAGAAGAATATTAATTATTAGATTCAGAATTATTAATAGCGAAGCTACTATTTTAAGATATTCTAAATATATATTTTAAAAACTAGTAAAGAAGGTAGGAAAATAAAAGGAATTATTAACTTTTTTATAATTATATAGTCTATAGAGGTACGCTATATACGGTAATTATAATTTAGTTATATTAATACCGGATAGGAAGATTATAGAGATAGATTTATATTTATTTTATATATTTTAGGTTAGTATCCCGTTAAAAAGTAATTTTAAATACATAGTAAATTAATATTCTAACCCTCCTTTAGAAATTCCTTTTAAGATTTAATTAAATCCTTATTAATTTAGGTTAGTAATTATACCTTTAATTATTAATAAAAGCGTAGCCGATATTAACCTTAAATTACTCGATAGCCTTAATAATAACGCGAGAGTAAATTAAAGCCCTCGATTATTAAAAACGCGACGAAATTTAAAGGTAGCGAGGAAAGTACCTAGTATATAAAAAATATATATAAGGAAACCTCGGGTAAAGAAAGTCGCGGTATAAAATAAAAGATTAAAGAGTAGTAATTAATAGGACTTTTATAATTAAAATACTATTTAATTTAACTCTCTAGTTATTACTTTATAAGAATTTTTTTTAAAAAACTATTAATCTTTTAATCCCGAAGCTACCCTTTACGCGCTTTATACGCGAAATTATATATACCTCTTATAGATATTATTTTCGTGTATAATTTATAGGTCTAAACGCGTTATAAAAAACCTTAGAGGTAATATTAATTAAGGAACTCGCAAGTAGGTAACCTAATATTATCTTTATAAATATATAATATTAATTTTAATTATAGTAATTAATCTTTACGCGATTTATAATAAGCGGATTATTATAACCCCGAAGGATATATAATTTATACGGCGATTAAAGGTTATATATACTAGGTGAGAATATATTATAATTAATATCCGAAGGTTAACACTTTATTATATTTATTTTAATCTTTATACCGATTAAATTAATACCGTTACTTTTACTACGAAATTTAGATTTAATTATAAATTTTTGGACTTTCGATTCTATTTTAGAATAATTTATTAATCGTTTATAATTATTACGATTAATATTATAATTTATTAATACGAGATAGGATAAGAGATTATCTTGATATAAAAATCGTTACCGAAGGAGTATAATTTTTTATTATAGGACCAAAGTAAATAATAACTAGGGATCCCGCTTTTAGCGCTATAAATCCGATTATTCTATTTATTTATAACCTCGCTTTCCTTTATACCGAAGCTATATTAACTACGTTATTAAAAAAGTATTTATCTTAATTTAAAATACCGTATAGTATATTTATATATATAAGGCCGGTATATTTAATTATTAATAAATTAATTAGTCGTAATCTTCTTTACGTTTATCCGTATTTTAGTCTTTATAAATAAAGTAAAATTAAATAAAAATAGGTTATAAGTTAATAAGATATTAAGTTATTATAATCGTATGATTATTAATATTTAAAATACTAAGTAAATATATTAGGACAAAGATTAGGATAATTAATATTAATTTAATTTATAAAAAATAGCTCCTTAGCCCCTAAATTATAAAGTAATTAATCTATTATATAGAGAGGTAAAATTACTAGGATATAAATTAAAATAAATAATATTAATAAAGTTTATAATAGTCGCTTAAATATTAGGGCTTTAGAATAAAAGATATATAAAATAACTCTAGCCTTCCGGTAAATCTTACGATATAAATATTAGGATAAATAGTTCTAATAAAATATACGAACCGTAGTTATTCGGTCCTATATAAAAATAAATCGATTTCGACGATATCGTTAATACGAATTAATTAAATACGCTAGATTAATTCTCTTAGCCTATCTACCTTAAATTAAAGGATATAATTTAATTAATATTTATTTAATTATATAAACTACCTATACCTAAGAATAAAGTAGAAGATAATAAATATAACTCGGGTAAAGATATTAAGATTAAAGATAATAATAGTATTAGCGATAATAATAAGGCGACCGTCGATAGTAATAATAATATAATAAGGTTAGAAGGTTATATAAACTATATAAATAATAATAATATATATAAATAAACTAAGGATAATCCTAAATATTAACGGCTATACTAAAAATATTAATATAATAGTTACGAATATATTATCGAAAGGTAGGATTATAAAATAAGGGATATATATTTTTATTATCTTTCTCCGGTTAATTCCTCGAATAATACCTAGATTTAATTAATAATACCTGAAGACTATTAAGAGAATAACGATTAAGATAAAGATTAGGACGATTCGGCCCTAAATAATTAAGATAAATCTAAATTCGATAGTATTAAATCTTATATAAATTATATAGAAGAGCGTATCTTATACTTTTATTTAAAAGAAATTAATCCTATTTTCCGAGGGTATAGGAATTACTAGTAGAATAATTTAAATTACCTTATACTCGATTACTTTTATAATAATTAAAATATAAAAGATATAATAATAAAGAAGGATATTTAAAAGCCTTTTAATTAAGATAAAGATCGGGATAAAACCCGTAATAATAAATAACTAAAGTAGATCCCTTATATTAATAAGAATAATCTACCGAGACCTAGTACGGGCGAAATACCTCTCGATCGTTTAAAGGGTATTATTAAGGAAATATATATTACTCGCTAGGTAATCTTTAGGAATTTAAAAATAAATTAAAAAATAATAAAAGAGAAGGAGAAGACGAGTAAAATATAAAAAGTTAAAATTATAATTAAAGATAAAGGTTCGCTATCTTACTATATATCCTAGTTTTATTGTAATCTTTATATTAATCCGCTATTATAAAGACTCCTTCGAGATACGGACGTCCTCTAGGAAAGATTAGAGTAAAATAAAATAATAAATAATTTACCTTAATCTTAACTTTATTATAATAATTATATTAATATTATATAATTTATTAAGGTCTTAAAGTATAGAACCCTATATATAAAAGCGCTAGGAGTATCTAAACTTATAAGTTTTTTCGTTATATTAAATATACTATAATTTTTATACTAATTTCTAGATATTAATAATAACTACGCCTTTATTTTAGGGCTCTTTATTTATTAATTAGATTTTTATAAAAATACGGGCGGTTAAAACTCTATTTAAACTCTTATTTAAAGGCCGCGCTTAAGCCCTAAAAAAGAGGAGAGGAAGAATAAATTAGATTTTTATATCTACCCGACGACGTATAAAGCCCGGTAATAAATTTTATATTATCTTTAACTACCTTTATTTTAATTAAGGTATTAATCCCTATTAACGAAAATACTCCGGGAAATTAAAAGATATTAAAAAACTTTTGATTTACTAATTCTAAAAGTACCTTTTTCATATTTAGTCCGCGAAATCTATTACTAAAACCTTTTTAAGAATATACGATTTTAGAGTAATATATTTAATACTTTATAAAAGGCTATAAAAAATTATCTAATATATATATTCTTTAATAAATTTATTCCTTATATTATCTTTAGATAAATTAAGATCTAATTTATTTAATAACTAATTTATATATTATATATAGTAAACGTATTACTCTTTAACCGAAGGATATTAAATTATTAAAGATTTTAACGAAAATATTAAGCGGGTAAATAAATATTAATAATTAAAGCGAGAAAGGGTTTCGCTAGGAGATAGGATCTTTATTAAGAATTAATATAAAGATTATTATAAAGTATTAAGGTAGTAGATTCCGATAGGGATTAATTAATAAAGAAATATTTACGATTTTATCGTGAAATAATCTAATTAATCGTTTAATAATAGTACGAATAATTAATTTATATATTAATATATTACGATATAAGAGCTCGTAGAAAAATAAAGGTCTTTAGCGAAAGTATATCACTTTGAAGAATAAATTAAAGTAAATAATAGTTAAGAATCCCGCTTTTAACGCTATAGATCCGATTATTCTTATTATCTTTTACTTTACTTTTACCTATACCTAAACTATATTAACTACGGTATTAAAAAAGCGTTAATCTTAATTCGAAATTATATTCAGTATATTATATATATAAAGATTAGTATAATTAGCTACTAATAGCCTAGTTAATTATTATTATCTTTATATTTATCCCTATATTTATCTCTCTAAATAAATTCGATTTAAATTAAATTTTACTACTACCTAATAATATATCTAGCTATCGGGGTTATAATATTATAAACTTAATTATTATTTAGTATAACTATTAGGATAAAAATTAGGATAAATAATATTAATTCGATCGATAGAAAATACCTCCTATATTTCCTCTCGAAGTTAAATAAATAAAGTCGTTACTCTTAATACTATTATTAATAGTATTAATTATTTATATTTAATATAGTAAATACCTCCTCTTTAAGGCGATGGATTTATAATATCGGATATATTTAGAGTAAACGTAAAATCACCGGGATAAAGATTAAAATAAATTATACTAATCTAATTTATTAAATATAGTCGTCTATACTATAAGACTTTTATTCGGGACTAGGCCTTATAATCAATCCTTAACTATAAATAAAATTATTAATATAAATCTTAAAGTAAACTATATTTACGAAATATATAAAATATAATAGACCGTACCTTAATTACTAGGAGTCGGAGGGATAAAATATAATATCTTTAATTTCGTTTATAAATATCGCCTTTAAATACCTCTGAAAAATTAATAAGATCGAGAACCCCTTAATTCGCTATTTATACTATATACTCTATTAATATCCTACGAAATAACGTAAGATAATAATCGGTATAATCGTAAAAACTAGCCTAATAATAATAGCGGTTTAGAATTAAATCAGTCTTATATAGAATACGAGCGTCGGGTTATTTATTATTTATACTTATACGGTAGCTCTAATCTAATTAACGCGTATTAATACTATAAATAGAATAAGTTCTTTTATATTCTCGAAAATAAAGATAAAAAGGAGGGTCGTATAAAGAGTAAAAAAGTATTAATATCGTTAAGGAATCTAAATAAAAAAGGAAAATCGGTATTATAAAAAAAACTAGACGAATCGAATTAAACTAGTTTTATAATACTAGAAGTAGATTAAGATAAAGATAAGGATAATTCTAATAATTAAACTAATTTAGGTTTAAAGTCGTATATATTATATTTAAACCGGAATTTAATATATAATTATAAATATTCTAATATAGTATATAGAAATTATATAGATTAAGGATTCGAATATCTTTTCTAGGACTCGGAAATCGACTCGGATATAAACGAGGATCCGTTACCGCCGAATATAATATTAAATATTAATATAATACTTTTTAATACTCGTCGATAATTTAAAAGTAATATTAAATTAGAATTTAACGCCCCGATTACTCGTTAGGTAGAAGGTTAATAAATAGTAAAAAATAAAGAGCCTATAAGAGAAAAGAATACTAAGGATATAATTAAAGGTAAATATTTACTATTTTATTATATATCCTAGCTTTATCCTAATCTTTATATTAATTTATAAATCTAGATATAGTTATTAATAAACGCGACCGGCCTTAAAGGAATCTAAAGACCCCGCGAGGTAATAAATATATTACCTCCCTTCCGGCCTTATTATAATCTTTATACTAATCTCTAATTATTTATAAAGCTTCTAAAGTATAGAAATTTAAATTTAAAAATAAATTTAAAGGTAAATTTAAAGATAAGCCTAAAGGTAAATCTAAATATATAAATATAACTAGAAATAGTACGTATTTTCCCCTCTATAATTCTATATAAATAATATATTAATATATATAAATAAGGAAAGGAAAAGGTCTCTAGTTAATTTAAATAATATTATAAAATAACGGGGAGGGCTCGAGTATTAATCCTCTATTAACTTAATCTTTATTTAATAGTAAAACTACTACGAGATTAATACCTAATAAATTTCTATATAAAGCCGCTTCTCGTATCCTTAAGGCCAAGCGGAATAAAAAGGGAAGAATAAATTAGATTCCTATATCTACCCGACGACGTATAAAGCCGGGTAGTAAATTTTATATTATTATTAACTACCTTTATCCTAATTAAAGTATTAATCCTTATTAATAAAAATACTCTAGGAAATTAAAAGATATTAGAAGACTTTTGATTTATTAATTCTAAAAGTACCCTTTTCGTATCTAGTCCGCGAGATTTATTACTAAAACCTTTTTAAGGATATACGATTTTAGAATAATACGATTAATACTTTATAAAAAGCTATAGAAGACTATCTAATATATATATTCTCTAGTAAATTTATTTCCTATATTATCCCTCGATAGACTATGGTTTAAATTATTTAATAGCCAATTTATATACTATATATAATAAACGTATTATTTTATAAGCGAAGGATATTAAACTTTTAAAGACTTTAACGAAAATATTAAATAAGTAAATAAATATTAATAATTAAAGCGAGAATAAGATTCGCTAGGGGATAAAATCTAAATAAGGGCTTAATATAAAAATTAGTATAATTTTATACACGGAGGATACCTATTAGAAATTAATATATAGATAACTACGATTCGTCGTTCTAGGATACTATAGTATATATTAGTTACTTAAATCGAGGGTAGTATAGTAGTTAATTTATTTAATCGCGCTATTAAATCTTAATATACTTTATTTATATTATCGTTACTATAATAACCTTAAAGATACGCGTAGATATAGCTTATTAATAGGAATAATAATTAGTATAATTAATAACACGCTATTAACGACCCTAAAGATATCGATTATTTATATTAATTATTATCCTAATTAATAAGGTATATATACGCGTATATATAAACTATATAAGGCTAGCCCTATTAGGAAGGGAGGAAGGGAATAATAGGGATACCTTCCCTTCCCTAGATTAGGGAAGGGAATTTCCTTGGGCCTATCTCTTCCCTTCCCTACCCCTTCCTCTAGGGAAGAGAAAGGAAGGGAAGGTAATCTCTACCCTATTCTATAGCGTAGACGTTAGGCCCTTTATCTATAGAGGTAACTATTATAGTTACTAGTACTTTAGTATAAAATAGTAGTTTATTCGTACCGATAGATAGTTAAATAAATATATAATATACTAAGACTAAATCTTAACTACTATTTTATTTCGTTAATACTATAATTCTTACGTGTCTTATTTCGTTAATACTATATTCTTACTAGATTTCTTACTTTAAATTAAAAATAAAATAATATAGTTATATTATTTATTTAATTAATATTATAAAGGAGTTCGCGAAAATAACGAGCGCTATAGGTATAACGAAGACTATTATTAACTACTATATTTTTATAATTTATAATAAACTCTTTAATTATTTAGAAAAGACTATAAAATAACTTTATTTAAAACGAGTACCGTAGAATCCTAAAATAAAGACTATATTATATTAAGCGATCGAAAAGTTAAACTAGTACTACGCTAAAACTAAAGGCGGTTTAGGGTATTTCTATAATAAAGCGGCCTTATTAAACTTTATAAAAACTAGGAAAATATTCGAGACCTCGGAGTAAAAGGTTAATATTAAGTAACTATTATAATTATTAATTTATTAATCCGCTTTCGAGGTAGAGTATAAGGAATACTAAACGAATATATTAACTTCGAGTGGGTTATTTAATTTCGTACGAAATTATAAATATAATCTAAACGATAGGTTTACCTAAATACTAGATATAGATTCTAATAATAAAGAAGGAGAAGATAACGAGTTCTAGAGATATAAGAATATTAATAAATTTTAATAATCTTTCTAATAATTAATTTTATTAATCTCTTTAATACTATTCTCTAATTAATCTACGGAATAAAATATTCTAATATTATAAAAGTAATTTACCCCTCGGTTTCTAATTCTTAATATAATTACTCGTAATATATTAGTCGTACTAATTATAAATATTAACGTAGAGCGTTTATTCTTTATCGCTACAAGGTTATATAGTATTTAGAAACTATAAATACTTGTTAAACTATAATTATTTTATATAAATATAATAAAAGAATAAAGGAAGACCGACCTTAAGATATTTTATTTTATCTATTTAATAATTAAATTAATAATCTTTCCTAGGAAGATATAGAATAGGAAGAAATTATTCATAAAGAGGATTTAAAGGAAAAGCGATAATATAACGATAAATAAAAAATATTTAATAATAATAACGAAGACGAGCCTACCTATATAAGTTTTAATTAAGATTATAATTATAATAATTATATTAATAATTAATCTCTAGCCGTTAGAAATATAGAAGAAATATTCGTATTAATAGTATAACTTTATAATCGATATTTAAAACCTAACTCGGAAAAGAAGTAATTATATAAGAATCGATTCGGAGGTCGATGAATATAGTAGAAATAATAAAGGATCTAAGTTTAATTTACCTAGTTATTCGATTAAAGTAAAAGAGAGTATTCGTAATAATTAACGACCTACGGGCCTAGCTTTTTAGTTAGGATTAAAAAAGAATATTTATAGAATTTAAATAGATAGAAATACTATTATCTAGTATATATTAAAGTCTTTTTATTATAAACTATCTTAAAAAATCCTACTATATCGAGTTTATTCCTAAAGTTAATTAATTATATATTTATTATTAAGGATCCCTCGGTAAATCCCTACCCTACTCTACCCTAATTTAGGGTAGAGATCGAACCGCGATCTCTACTCTATACTCTACCCTACTTTACTCTATCTTAGTATTCCCTCTAGAGATCCCTATACTAATCCGAAGTATATAAATAATATAAGGTTTAGTTTATTATTAATATTAATATTAAATTCGGAATTAAATTTAAAAATAGTAATATTCTTTTAGTTTAAAGGATTAAGCGTATTTTTTATAAATAGAGTACTAACTTCGGTTATTTATAATGTAAATTAACTTGTATATCTTTTTTAGGACGGGGTTTATAATTCTAAATTAATATTTATATTAAAATTTATCGGCTTTAAATAATAATTTAGATAACTAATCTACTAAACTAAAAAAAAAGAATAATATAAACTTTAACTAACCGACGGGTTGAAACTATTAATAAGAAAAATAAATAAGAAAATATTCTCGTTACTAGTTATTATTTAATATTATTATAAAGAAAATTACCTTCGATATAATTAAAATAATTATTTATTATATTATTTTAGGAATACCTTAATTAAAAAATTATAATCTAATAATTAATTAAGAAATAAGAGTATTTATATTTTTATATATTAAAAACGTCGCTAGTATAATACCTATATATTTATAAAAATTAATTATAAATAAAAAGTTAAATCGTAGTCTAGTCGAAATCTATAGTATTTTATCTTCGAATAAAAATAACTTTATATAAGGATCCGACTCGATATATATTAATTAAAGAGGTTAATAAGGCGAATAAATTAAAGTTTTTAAAAATAAAACCGAATTTCTTAATATCTCTAAAAAGTATTAATAATAGAAATATCTTTTTTAAAAAAAAAACTATAAAAGTATAATACCTAAGGCCGCTAGTGTAGAGCTAGCGGCTTAGTAATAGTATAAAAAACGTAAAGTAGTTACGGGGTTTATTATTAAATAGTTTTCAAATCCTAGATTTAATAATAGAACTAATCTCTAAGGATTCTAATAATACGGGGGAATATTAGCTCGATATATTAATAAAGCGGGAGACTACACAAGAAAATCGAGGTATTAAATATACCTTTTATTACTTTAGGCGGAAAAATAATAAAAAGAGAATATTAGTTAAAAAAAAAAAAAAAAATTTAAATAAAAATCCTAAAAATAGTAACTTCGGATTTAAGATTTTAAATCTGTGATTTTCTATTAGCGCCGGGTAGCTCGCTAAGGCTATATAGAGTATTATAACTATACTAATTTAATTTAAATTTTAAATTACGTTAATTTATAAAAATTATATACGCGCGTAATACCTCTTAAACTAGCGCGGTACTATAGACTATATAATTCACTTATAACTATTTATATCTAATTATAAACCGATACTATTTAAACTAGTTTATTCTAATTTATTCAAAATTATTTAAAATAAGTCGAGGTATTAAATATATATTTAGTAACTCTAGTATTAAATCGATCTCTAGGGCTAGTATATAAGTTACATAGATCTAAGCGCCTTTTCCGTCTTTTTTAATAAAATACGGGCTTATTATTTTACCGATATATAGAATTATTAAAAGTTAGAACCCCGCGATATTAAGGCTAGAACCCCGTATCGATAAATAATAATATTATAAAAATAGCGGGGCGTAGGTATATATAATATATTAATACCTTTAACGGGGTATAAATATATATAATATATTATTATTTTATAATTACCTCCTCTTTTAGGCCCTAGTCTCTAGGTATTTAAATATTTTAATTAAAAAATATTTATTAAAAACCCTTTAAACCCCCTAAGAGAAATAAGGGAAAAGAGTTATCTAGTATAATAATATTATTATATAGTAACCTAAATATAGTTACGTACTTAATCCTTTAATACTTATAGTACTAGTTACGGAATAGTATTTAATTAATTAATCGAAGTTTATTAAAAAACCTTTAAACCCTCTAAAAGAAATAAGGGAAAAGAGTTTTCTAGTTTATACTATTAGTTTTATAGCGCTAATATATAGTACTAGTCGCGGAACGATACGAAATTATTCCTATAGTATTATTAAATAGTATTAGTAATAGAAAAGTAATACTATTATACTACCCCTATTATATAGTAGTATTAATAGTAAATAAATAGTATATTTATAAAACTGTCCCTATAGCGCTAATATATAGTAATAGTAATTAATTAAGTAATATTTCTTTCGTCTCTATAATATTATTATATATAATAATAGCGGAGCGAAATAGTATACGCTATCGTTCCTATAGCGCTTATAGTACTTATAGTAAATATAGTATATTAGATTATTCTTATAGTATTTATAGTACTAGTAGCGGAATAGTATTATAGTGTGGCCTCACCTACCTTAGCCTAGCCTAAACTATCTTAGATTCAATTTAGGTCTTAGCCTAGCCTAACCTATCTTAGATCTAACTTAGGTCTAAACTAGTTTCCCTGTTTCTATCCTAATATAGTCGGGATGGGAAATGAGTAAATACTCCGTGCGCTAGCTCCTATTTAGATAGTAGCTGGCCCTGCCCCAGCTTTCGTCCTTTGTCTTTTATCTTGGCCTACTCCTGTACTATAGCTAGGTTATAGTTTAATGAACCTAGCCGTTAATTCAATAAACCTCTAGATACTAATCCCGTCCCTTAATAAATAGCGGTAGCTACTCTTACTATATACTTTTATTATACTATAAAAACACTAGTAGTAAAGTATTATATATAAACGATATAGTCCTAATATTATACCCGGAGATTAGTAATAATATAACTACTATAATAACGGTTATATTTATTAATAAAAACGAGGTAGCGGAGCGGAGGCGCGTATCGACGTATTATAATAATAAAATATTTAGCGCGACGGTTTATTTTTAAAATAAACTCGCTCGTTTATTTATTTTCTTTCTTCGTAACTTCTTTAGTCTTTCTCGTATATTATTACTCTAGCTCTATAATAGTATTCTAGTATTATAACTAATATATAGATAATACTCTCGTTATATATAACTTTCTTCTAACTCTATAAATAACTTTTATTTATTAATAGTATCACTTTATTTATACTAATATAGTTTAGTTATAAATATATTAATAAATATAACTAGTCCGTTATTAGCGCGACTATATAATATTAATTATAATAGTAGTTTATTATACTTCGTAACTCCTTTACTAGGTCTATTTCTATTAATTTAATAATAATTATATTCGAGGTACGTCCCCTCCTTATATATTTTATTATATTAATTACTATAGAATCGACTATTATATAAAGATAAATTATGACTATAAATTCTAAAATAGTATATATTAATAATAAAAGATCTCTAAACTTTTCCGAAGGAAAGTAAAGAGGTTTATATATTAATATACCCGTATCGGTAATAAGACTCCTAAAGAAAATCGTAAATATAATTTAATAAATAAGTAAATTATCTAGTAATATAAAGAATATAATAAAATAATAGTAATTAGTAGGTAAACTCCTACTATAATCGCTAATTTATAGAATTAATTAACGGCGGCGAACTAGTATATTAAGGAATTAAAAGCGATGAATAAAGTTCTCGAAAAAAAGGCCGAGAGTTTCCGCTAATATAAATAGAACTTTAAGGATTATATTAAAGATACTATATTTTCTTCTAGGGATTTCGATAGGAACTAAATATTTTATATAATATAATAACGATATCGAATTCTTTTTTTCTTAAATCGGCGCTAACTAAACTCACCTAAATATATTATTTAATAGTATATTCTAGGCGTTTATATAGACTATACCTAAAATAAAAGTATTTTTATAAATATAATATCTTATCGTTATTATATATAAATAGTTTAATAGTAAATTGAATTTAGTCGTACTCTAAAACTATATAATAAAGTTATAAATATAGAGTAGAACGTCCGTTATATAAGTATTAATATAAAAATAGTAATATTTACTTTTAATATCGGCTCCGTTTATTCCGCTTTATCGCTTTATACGGCTAGGTAACCTCTTTAATTATATTTATATATTTATATTTACTACCCGCTTATTTAGAGACTTTAATTAATTTATTAATATTAGTAAATTCTTTATCTAATAACTATTAATTATATTCTTCGCTTTAATTAGTTTATTTAATTTTATACTAAATATCTTCTTTATTTTTAACTTTATTAATTACCTCTTCTACCTCCTATAGTTTATTATTATTAATAAATTTAGGGGTTTATATAAAAGATTCTACTATATTAATATAGTCGCGAAGATAATATAATTTAAATAACGATATATAAAGGATATTATAAATTCTATATATAGAAGGTAGTAGTAGGCGGTAAATTTATATTTTTATTTTATCAATAATCTTAAAGGGCCCTATAAACTTATAGGATAATTCTTTATTTAGGCGCTTTTACTTTAAATTCTTTATTATTAATATAACTAAATTACTAACTTTATAACGTTATAGTTTATATATTTTATTATATTATTTAATTTAGTATTTAATAACGCTTTAAAAATACTTTATAACTTTATTCTTTAGAGTTTATAATTATTATATTTTATTATTTATAACTAATATCTTTCTTTCCCTAAAGTCGTCCTCGACCTCTTAACGGATTTTAGGATAGTAATTATATATATAGAAAAACGATATCGTTCCGATAGTAATACTCTAATTATTATTTATTAAGAATTTTATTATAAGGAGTAATCTAGCCTAGTTTATTTATTTATTATTAATAAATATACGTAAATAATACTCTAGTATTTAATTTTAATACTCTATCTATCTATTTATTTAAGGGTAAAAGATAGTATTTAGATATTATTTAATTTTCGAATAAAAATATATAACCGACTAGAAAGCGCTTATAAACATAGAGCCTCTATCGTTAATTATACTATTAAATATACTATAATAGTAAATAATTTTAGAATAAAATATTTCCGCTAACTAAACGGTATCGATTTTAATAGTTATAAATATATATTTAACTATTTTAATAAATCGATTTATAATAATAAAAATAGTATTATAAATAGTACCTCTATATTTATTAAACGGTGAACTAGTTATAAAATCTATAAAAATTTCCTTCTATAATTAAATAGTAATAAGAAACGAATTTAATTTATTATATAAATAATATCGCGGCGCCTTCGTCCGTTAATATATATTATAAATTTTAATATAGTCTATAATTTACTTTAAATTACTCTTTTAGAAAAATTTTCGGGTAAATAATTTATACGACTTTATAGCGCTAAAATAGTTTATTAAAGAATTATTATAATATCTTTTTATAAACTCTTTCTTTAGAGCTTTATTCTTTAATATATAAAAATAATCGTTATATTTTAATAATCCCTCGGAGTCTATAATCTATACTTTATTCTTTATATAACGTCGGTTTTTTAATATATTTACTCTAGTTCGAAAAGAGTTTATTTAATTATTATAAATTTAAAATTCCCGAATTAATATTTTAATAGGCCTTTTAGGATTATTATATATAATTTTAAATATTATTATAATATCCCGCTTTAGAATTATTACTTTTAATTTTATAATTTAAAAAGTAGAAATTATAACTACCTTTATTTCTTTATTTTTTTCCGATAATTAACTACTAGTCTAAAGAGCAAGTTTATTCTAAAGTATTAATAATAATTTAATATTTAACGGCGATACTTCCTTATAATTAAAATACCGCGACGATATATCGGTAGGATTTAATTTTCTAGTATAATAGAAGATTTTAAAATTATAAATAATTAATTTAAATACTTAACGAGTTTATTTAAAATTTAGTTTCTTTTATTTTATAAAACTCTTTAGGTTATTATAATTAATCTAGATTTTAATATAATAAAAACTACTTTCTAGGTAGTATCGCTATTATTTTATTACTACTATAATAACGAGTAATTTTTAATTATAAATCTTATAGTTTTATTTTAAAGAATTTAATTTCCGCGATTAGAATATTATAGAGTATTAATAACTATCTTTATTTTATTATAATAATATAGAGTTAAAGCTAAAGTTAGAAGTATCTATCTCTATATATAATTATTTAGTTAGATTATAATAATATAGAAAAGGCGCGTTTACGAATATATTTTATAAAATCTAAAACGTATCCGTAGCGCCGTTTATTTATTTTAATAGATTTATTTTCTTATTTACTTTACTACTCTTAAATAGGCTAGTAAACGGCGTAGTTATATTAAAATAATTATAAATAAACCGTTTATAGAAATTAATAAAACCTAAAAAGACTTATACCTCCTAATAAATTTTTAGTTAAAATTATTCCTTAATAGTCTTAATACGTTCCGGGTTTATAGTTATTTTTTTAATAAATATAATAAAACTTAAAAACTCGATTATTTCGGTACCGAATTAATACTTCTTAAGGTTAATAAATAACTAGAAGTAACGTAATCGTTTAAATATTTATTTAATATACCGTTAATACTCCGCCGGATTAATACTATAAATTAGGATATTATCTAGATATATTACGTATATTATATTTATTAAACCTATAAGTATATAGTTAATATAAGTTCGAAATATCGCCGGTATATTAACGAGCCTAAAAGGTATAATTAAATATTCGAAGTAATTATAGCGAGTTTAGAAAATAGTTTTCTACTCGTCGTTTTTCTTAATTTAGATCTTATAATAAATATCCTTAAAGTCTAACTTCGTAAAGATTTTAAAACTATATAGGCGGTCTAATATCTTAGTAATTAAAAGTAACGGGTATTAATTCTTAATAATTATTATATTTAAACTTTAATAATTAATATAAAGATATAGCCTACTATTCTTTTTAGATATAAAAAGAATAAGTATTTTAATTAAAGAGATTAAATAACGGATCTAGCCTTTATAAAATAAGGATTCTAAATAGCGCCGTAACTCCGATAATTTAATTTAAGATAAATTATAGAGAGGTTTATAGAGTAGTTTTTTATTAATTTTTATTTTAATAATATAATCCGCCTATTTAAAAATAGGTAGGGTACTCGCCTTTTTATTAAAAAAAATATTATAAAACTTTATAAATTCCTTAAGAATCTTTAGGTTAAGAAGTTTTTCTTATTTACTTTATATTACTATAATATATATAACCGCGAATATATTCGGTTTATTTTTAAAACTACTAGTAAATTTAGCCGGTTCCTTAATCTATAAATTATTAAAATTGATTTTAAACCGCTATTAGTCCGCCTTAGAATTAATTAATATCTTTAATTAATATAATTTAAATATACCTAGAATAACGTCTAAATCTTTAAAGTTTATAGCGTAGAATAAAGTACTATATTTACACCCTTAACCCTAATTATCGACTATTTAATAGTCTAATTAATATATATTATAATAATATATATTTTACCCGCTAATTACTTTGACTAGTAATAAAGTAACGTTATAAAATTCCAAATTATTTTTAATAACGAAGTATTATAAAATTAAATTAATTTATACTCTAGAGTTAATTAAGGTAATAACTTATTTAATTTTATTTTAAAGAGTAATCTAACCCTTAGAAAGAATAAAAGAGTATACCTCTATTAATTATTTTTCTTACTCTTTTTCCGAGGCGTAAATTAGACTTAATCGTTTTTTATTAATACCGCGCCGACGTATATAACTAGTTTATCTAGGTCGGGATATTTAGGTTTAATATAATATTTCGTTCTATAATAATAATAAATAATCTTATTATATAAAGAATTAATAATATTAGTTTTACGTTTATTACTTTTCTTTTTTAAATATATTTATTTAACGCTATCGCCGGTATTAGGTTTAATAATTCGGTCTATTATAAATTTTTCTTTATTAAGGTTCTTTAAATAGGAACCCGAATTAGAATTAAAATTATTTATTAATTATATATACTTTAGATTCTTTTCTTATATAATAATTTAAATAAAAATTTCTTCTCTTTAAATAAATATACTACTAGTATTAAAAATCTTATTTTTAAATTTAGATTTAAATTTAATTAAAAAGAAATTTACTTTATACTCCTTCGAAAATAGAGGTAACTAGGTCTTTATCCCTTAAAATAAACCTTAAATAACGATATCTTTTAAGTAGGTTATTATTTAATTTCCTCCTACTTTTTATAAATAAAGAGATAGTAATTAATTAAATTTATTATTAAATTAAAAAGGAACTTTTTAAAAAAGCTAAATATAATACTATCTAAACTATATAAATCGTAGTATTTATATTATTATATTAAAACTAACGAGTCTATATAATATATAATCTTTAAATAGTCGGTAGTGAAATATTTAAAACTAATTAAAAATTTAATATTTACGTCGCGGAATTAGTATAAATATTTACCTTCGCTCGTACTCTTATAAAAATATATTTTATTAGAGCGTAGTATTTTCGCCTTGGTAAAAATATCCCTACTAAATATAATTAAATTTATTATTATTCTATCGGTAAATATAATAATTAGGGGACCTTTATTAAAAATAGTAAATTCCACTAATACTCCGCTAATAGGTATAGAAGTAATCGGATTATATAGTTTTTAATTTTAAATTTATAATACCGCTAATTTTTACTATTATTTAAGGCGACGATTTTCTTCTTTAATAACTTTAAACTATATATCTAAAATCTCTTCGAGAGTAATAATATCTCCGAATTTATTATTATCCTTATAATAGGGGTCGTCGGAGGGGGGTTAATTAATATTATTATTACTAAATTCTTCTAGACGTCCCGAGATTAAACCCGATATTATAATAATAATAAATCTTTTCTTTAAAAAGATTTAAAAGATTAAAACTATAATATCTAAAACCGCTAGCGTAGAGTTAATAATTTAATAATAATATAAAAGACGTAAAATAGTTATAGAGTTTATTATTAGGTAGTTTTTAAATTCTAAATTTAATAATAAAACTAATCTCTAAGGATTCTAATAATAGGGGGGAATATTAACTCGATATAGAATTACTAAAAGTTAAAACCCCGCGATATTAAGGCTAGAACCCCGTATTAATAAATAATAATATTATAGAGGTAGCGGGGCGTAGGTATATATAATATACTAGCGCCTTTAACGGGGCGTAGGTATATATAATATATTATTACTTTATAAAAAATATTACCTAATATCGATAAATCCGGAAAAATAGTTTTGTATTATCGCTATTTAATCGGTGCAAAATGCGCATTCTGTAGCCTTGGTAAATCTTGGCGCCAAGATTATAAAGTTAGAGTTAAGGTCTGCGCGGGAGCGCTAAACTTAATCCTAAAAATAGCTTTATAGCCCTATAGGGTAACGCTAGTAAAAATCTAATTAAAAATTCGGAATCTAGGCTAAAAACAGGTTTAGTAAGATATTTATAGTCTTATATAGGGGCCCTAGTCTAAATACTATTAAAAGTTAAAGTCAAAAAAAAAAGTTACAGAATCGCTATAGAATCGCTGTATTTTCGGTACATAATGCGCTTAGAATACGGGACATGAGTAGATACGTATTTCTAGTATTTTACGTATTTTCGGTATAAAATACGTATAAATCGGGGTTTCCGGACTTACCGATAAAATATTAATTATAAAATTATTAAATCGAATTCGAATTGAATAAATAACTAATATTTAAACCTATTTATAATTTATTAGAAAAAGAGCTCGGAGTATTTCGTAGGTATATCGATAAAAATTTTAAAAAAGGATTTATTTAAGAATTTAAATTATTAATAAATTATTTAACTCTCTTTATAGTAAAAAAGAATAGAAGTTTAGGATTATATATAAACTATCGAAAATTAAACGATATTATAATAAAGAATCGGTACTCTTTATTAAATATTAATAAGTTATAGGATCGGTTTATAATAATAAAAATCTTTATATAATTAAATCTTCGAGGCGCGTATAATCTAATTCGGATAAAAGAAGATAAGGAGTAGAAAATTACCTTTAAAATTAAATATAGTTACTACGAATATTTAATGATATTATTTGGATTTACTAACGTACTAATAACCTACTAGGTATTAATTAATAATATTATATAAATATATTTAAATATAATAGTAATTATATACCTCGACGATATTTTAATCTACTTTATTAATAAGGAAGAATATATCTAATATATATAGAATATCCTAATTTATTTATTATTAACTAGACTTCTCTTTAAACTAAAGAAATATAAATTTTATTAAAAAATTAGTTAAATTCCTTGGATTTATAATTAATACTAGAGGTATTTATATAAACTCTATAAAAATCAAGAGTATCGAAGAATAATTTATATTATATTATATTAAAACGATATAAAGTTTCTTAAGGTTTATGAATTTAAATAGAAGATTTATTAAAGATTATTTCAAAAAGGCTTTACTATTAACGGAGATTATAAAGAAAGATACTATTTTCCGGTAGAGAGAAAAATAATAACGATTTTTAACGTATTTAAAAAAGCCTATAAAAAGCCGTTAATATTATATTTCTTTTATAATAACGAACTAGCTCGAATTAAAACCGATATGTTAAACTTCGTAATAAGAGTTTATATACTCTAATAAAGAGATAATAAATAATACCCTATTATATACTATTCTCGAAAGATATTATTTATAGAATAGAACTATAATATTTATAATAAAGAATTATTAGTAGTAGTATCTATATTAGAATAATAAAAAGTATACGTAGAAAGTTATTTAAACCTCACTATTTTTATAAATTATAAAAATCTTCTTAACTTTACTACTATGAAATAATAAATTAAAGATAAGTGAAATAATTAAAATTGATAATATAATATAAATTAAAGATTTTCTATACCTTAAAAAGAGATAATAGTCGCGTCGATATATTTAATAAACGAGAAGACCTTATAGGAGATAAAGATATAATAATATAACTAGTTCTTATTTAATAATAAAATAAATCGATAATTTTAATATAATGATTAGTAGCGACTCTATATATCTTTATTCCCGAAATTATTAATAATATTTAGAAGAGATATAAAAACGATATCTTAACTATAATATTAAAAGTTAATAACTATAAACTAAATTATTAGAATATAATAAAAAGATCTATATCCCTAAAGGATATTATAAAGAGACTATTCGCGATTATTATAATAACCTAGTTTAAGGATACCCTAGAGTTATTAAAATAATAAAATTAATCTATAAAAAGTACGGCGTACTAGAAATATAATCGTATATCGAGAAATATATTAAAGAGTATATCGAATACTAGTAAAATAAGTCTACGAGGTATATTAAATATAGATAGATTTAATTCGCCCTAGTACTAGATATATTATAAAACGATATTATTATAAATTTCGTTATTAAACTACTAAAGTTAAAGAACTCTATTATAAAAGGGATCTTTAATTCCGTTATAATTATTTATAATAAATTTAGTAAATATACTATAATAATCCAAAAACAAATATAAAATAGAATAAATTATCTTTATATTATTAAAATAGTTAATTTATAATTATAATATTCTAAAGTTAATTATCTTTAACCCAGATAAATAATTTATTTTTAATTATTAAAGAATATTTATCGGAGCTATTAAAACTAAGTTACGAATATTAACTACTTATTATCTTTAAATAAATGAATAAATAGAGCGAACGAACTAAATAATAAAAATATATTTACGATATTATATTAATAAGAAATAAAATAATTAGGTAAAACTTTTACCGATAATTTAATTAATATTTAATAATAGCTAGTCTAATATAACGAAGTTTATACTATTTTTTACTAATTATAGAAAGTATATAAATATATTCCTAAAACCTAGATAGGGACCGAATATATAAAAAGCGTTAATCTATATAATTAATATAATTATATTATATAAGAAAATATAAATTTGAATTAAATTAACGAATATTTAAACTAAAATAAAAATCGATAAATATCGAAAAAAGTATCTTTAATTAAAGGAAAGAGATAAAGTATATTTCTTAATAAAAAATATAAAAACTAAAATACTAAATAAAAAGCTAGACTAGATTAAAATCGGATTATTTTCGATCAAAAAAAATAAAGAATTAATTAATTATAAATTAAATTTTCTAGTCGACGCTAAAGTATATTTTATATTTTATATCTTTTTACTAGAGTTAGTAAACTTCTTAATATTTTTATAAAATACTTTTTATTTTGAAACTAAAAAAGAAATAAAATTCGAAGTCGAAAGAATTCTAGAATAACGAGGTTAGGACTACCTCGTTAAATAAAAAAGATATAACGAATTAAAAAATATTTAGGAATTAAATATAAACTTTAGGAACTACCTAGATCTCTTATAAAGATTCCGTTAAGAACGAAGGATATAACTAATTAATCGAATTTATCCTCAAGTTATAATTACTCTAAGGATATATTAAATAAAAAATTATTAAATTTAGAGTTAACGCCGTTAACCTTTTTATTTTTCTTTAATTTAATAATATTTTTTAATTCGCCTTCGACGAGTTATTTTTCTTTCTTTTTAGTAACTCGATTTTAGCCTAAAGATGAGTTTATTTTATTAATATTATTTTAACTTCCTTTAATCTTTCCTTTTATAACTTCTAGAGACGAGTTTATTTAATAAATAAAAAAGGTACTAAGTTATATTCCTAATTAACGCGAATATACTTTATATATTTATTTAAACGAACCCTAATTTTATATTATTTAAAATACTACTTCTCGACGTATTATTAATAAGGATATATAACTAATTTTAAAATAAAAAAAGATTTACGAAATTACTATCTACGATAGTAAAATAATAGAGAAATAGGGCTAGATATTTATTATAACCGATAATTTATCTCTAGGACGAAAGTTTCGGGAGGGGAATTTAATATTATAAATATTATATAATATTAAATTTATTTAACGAGGGGGTAGAATAAATATTAATAATAAAATTATTTACTACGATCGGAGAGTAAATAAAATAAATAAATTATTATTTATTATACTCACCGAGTAAATAAGGTAAATATATCGCTTTTAATATAATTTTCTTCTATTATATAAATAGTATATTTTCTAGTAGATAAAAAATTCGTATTTAACTTTCTTTAAAACTTTTAATTTTAGATTTTAAATATAAATATTTATTAAACCTTTAATTGAGTTTGTTAAATCTATCTAGTTATATTTAATTAATTATACGAAGCCTATTATTTACTAATTCTTAATACTCTTCTCTAAGAGAATTAACCTAGGTCCTATCGACGTTATATTAAAATATTAAACGGAGAGTCTTAATAAAAAGATATAGAAATATATTTAATAATATAACTTTATAGCCCGTAATATTATATATTAAAATATCTCGCCGCTTTATTCTTACCTAGAGAAATTATATTCTATTTTTATAAAAGTCGTAAAATTTAACCTCCTAGGAGTATTTTTATTTATTATAATATTTATATTCTAATTAACTCGAGTCGTAGGCGGATAAAAATAATTAATTATTACTAGGGCGGGAGTTTTCGGACCGGAGTAATAAAAGAATAAAACTACTAGTAAAGTATATATACTCTTTAAATAAACGCGTTTCTTTATATACGGAGTAGTTACTACCGCGTAAAAAGAGTATTTTATAAATCGAGATCTAATAACCGCGTAAAAAAGATACGGGAGGCTATATTAATTTAGGTTAATAAAGTATTAATTTAGATTTATTTATAAACCTACTCCCCGATATACTCGCGATAGTAAAAATATAATATTATATTATTAATTATACGTCCGATCCTCTTATAGTCTTTTCCGAGGTCGCGACGAGTTAATAATCTCGTTTTCTTCGTTTTTAAATTCGTCTTTATCTCTATCCTTAATAACTATACCTAATTTCATTTATAAATAACCGTCGTCTTTTAAATATATTTACTCTTAATTCGATTTTTAATAATTAGGATAACGACTTAATGAAACAATATTTAATTTAATAATTAAGACTTTTAGCCGTCTTATATTATAAGAAGTAGATTAAGAAATAAATATTATAAAATATATTTAATATTTAAGGCGCGATAATTAAATATAAAAATAATTTTAATAATATAATTTATAAAAGGGGTCGACTTCGTTATTATTTTATTACTAAAGTATCTCGATAAATATATTAATATATATCGCCGGCCTACCCTTTTTATTATATTTTCCGATATTAATTATAGTAATAATAGTTTTAAATTCTCTTAATTCTCTTTTAAATTCCTCGTTTTCCTCTTTAACTCGGTCGTTATTAACGAGATTTAATTATATTTATAGATAATTTTACCGACTTTAGATATATCTCGCTAATTAAATATATATCGAATTATAAATTTTTTAAATATTTAATATTACTTTTATCTTTATTATTAAAAACCTAATAAATTACCGAAATATATATATCGATATAATATTCTTTTATTTAAGATGAATTTTATTTACCTCGATTTTATCGGTAAATTGGGAAACCCCGATTTTTACGTATTTTATACCGAAATTACATAAAATACTAGAAATGCGTATCTACTTATGTCCTACATTCTAAGTATATTATGCACCGATTAAATAGCGATATAGTACCGATTTAGCAACTTTTTTTTTTGACTTTAACTTTTAAAAGTATCTAGACTAGGGCCCCTATATAGGAATATAAATATTTTACTAAATCTGTTTTTAGTCTAGATTCCGAATTTTTAATTAGATTTTTACTAGCGTTACCCTATAGGGCTATAAAGCTACTTTTAGGATTAAGTTTAGCGCTCCCGCGCAGACCTTAACTCTAACTTAAAAATCTTGGCGCCAAGATTTGCCAAGGCTGCAAAATGCGCATTTTTCACCGATTAAGTAGCGATTTTGCAGAACTGTTTTTCCGGACTTGCCGATATTATATTAATTAAATCGCGTTTAATATTATCTAGCTTTTTATAATTCTCTCGGATAAATATAATAAAAGTATCGATAAAGTCGCCGGATCTAACTTTTTATATCGTTATTATTTATTTAATTTATTATTATTATCGCTAATTAAGGCCCTATTAAATTATATATTCGACGTCGAGATCTTTTTTAAATAGGTTTTATATAAACTTTATATACGTTAATTATATTATATAAATATTTAATACTATTTTAGTAATAATATACCTTCGGTTATTACGAAAATCTAAAAGATCCTATATAACTAGTATATTAATTCGACGGGTATTATATTTTAAGATTTAGATCTCGAATTCTTTATTTTTATTAATCTTAATATAGAATTCTTTTAATAAGAATTCATAAATTATTTCGTTATAATAAATATTATAATTTTATATACTTTTATAAAACCGAATAAAGTCTTCGTAATAAGTAGAGTTTCTATAGTTTAGGTATATTAAAATAATATTAATTCTTCTTATTATCCGCGGTTTCGTTTAAGATTATAATAAGCCGATATTTCTTGAATATTTATTTTAATTTATTAATTCGATATATAATTTAATATATATAGTCTAAGGTCGCTTTATTATATATTATATATAATATTAATATAACGAAGTCGAGTATAATATAAATATAATAAAGAATAACTAGCGCCCTCTAAAAGAGAGGAGTTATAATTATAACAAGTTATTTAATAATTATTATTTTATTTATTTTTTATTTATTAATTTACGGACTTAAGGTATAGGAACTCTTTAAAAGTAGTAAAATTTAGGATTTAACGGAAATATTTATTTAATTAAAGAGTTATAAATATTTCGGCTATAATTCACTTTTAATCTTTTCTCTCTTAAATTATAAAAATTATATTTTAAATTATATATTCGAGTTTTAAAAAAAGATTATAACTATATCTTTTAAAAGTTAATAAAGAATATTAATTATTATCGTCGAATATATATTAACGAGTATATGATTCTAAGCGACGTTCCGAATATAATAAATATTTATCGGGTTATTTAAAGTCGAGTCTATTTATTAATTATAAAGATACTACTAGGTATATTTATATATTCGAAATAATTATTATATCGTTGTACTTTCCCTCTACTAAAACGGATTTTAATAAATAGGGTAATACTAATTATTTTTAACTCTTATTATAAAGATTTACTCTAGATAATTTATTATTATATTAATTATAATAGGGTATTACCGCCGGATTTAATTATTAATATATCGAATATTTAGTCCCGGTAGAGTAAATTATTCGAGTATTAATAATTATTAATTATCGACCGAAGTATAATATATATTATAAATATTAGAATATACGTTTAAATATTATACCTATTATAGTATAATAGAGATTAAGTTAGATTTTCGGAGAAAGGTTTATATCTTTATTAATATTAACTACTAGTATTAATTTAAAAAGAATTAAATTTAGATATAATTAACTTTTATATATAGTATAGTTTAAATTATTTATCGTAATATAAATAAATTATAATAAAAGGTTATCGCGAAAACACGTTATTAATATTTTATTTAAAGTAAATATAATCGGTATAATAATATTACCTTTAACGATATCTCTCTATTTTAATTATTATTAATCTTTTATATATATTTCTATATAGACTCTTTCTCCGCTCGGATTATATATACGGAATAGCGTATTATATAATAGATTAATAACTTTAATTATTATATCTTTAACTTTAGTCGTATTTAGGTCTATATTTAGATTTATATTAATAAGAGTTAAAGTATAAAGCCCGCGCTATATCGACTCTTATTTACTACTCGTATAATATAGTAATCTCGTACGTAGGATCTACGCTTCGTATTCCTCGTTAAACTCCTCGTTAAACTCCTTATTAAACTCCTCGTTAAACTCTTTATTTATATCCTTATTTATATCCTCGTCTATATCTAAATATGTAATTTTCTATCTATTTCTATATTCGGTCTAGCGATAGCGAGTTAGGCCTAAATAACTTTAATAATAAAACTATATATATATATAAACTCTAATATATTAATTAATTAAAATATATTAATATACTATATTTTACCTATAATTATAATAAATATACGATCTCGTAAATCTAATATATAATTTTGAGTATTTGGATATTAAGTTATTTAAAATTCGTAATAAAATCTAAATTAGTAAATAACGTAGATCTATAATAAAAACTAATAGAATTCGAACTAAATACTAGTTTATTAAATAATTATTAATTATAATCTTATTATAGTAGAAGTAGGAGGAGTATAAATTAGAAATAAATATATAATACTAATCGGGCGATAATATAATTAGGCGGAGAAATATTAAAAAGAGGACGAAAGATATTCTTTTAAATATATAAAACTCTTATAATTAATTATTTTAGAGGGGGGAGATAAAGTTTAAAAATAAATTAAAAATAATAATAACAATAATCTATAGATAATTAGAATAATTTAAGATCTAGTTATTAAATATGAAATTATTTTATAATATATAATTCTTTTTTACGGAATCTAAATTAGGTAGTTAAGATAAAAGTAATTAAATATTTAATATAAAACCTACTCGACCCTTTATTTCTAAATTAATATATTATTATTATAACCTATCCTCGTCGTTATTCTTATTATTAATTCATCGCCTACGATTATAATAACTCGGTTAAATTATAAAGATATAACTCTCTTCCCTTTAAGATTAATAATACCCGTACCGAATATATTACGAGTTTATACTTTTTTTATTACTATTACCTTTATTATAATATTATTCTAAAGATCTATAAATAATAGCCGGTAAATAAAGAGAGTCTATTTTTATTTATCCTATATAATCGTTTAATAATTTAATCTATATAACTAGAAACGCCGATAGAATTAAATAGAACTATTATTATTACTTTATATAAAATATAACCGGTAATTAAAATATTTAATATATTGATAAATACCTACGGAAGGATCTCTTAATCTGTGAATTTGAGAAAAGTATTCGACTCGTTATTAATATTATTTTTTTAGAATCTATTTATTAAACCCTAGCGGATTCGATTATTTAAATTATTATAATATAACCGAGTAATTATAAAATAAAGAGAATATTTAATAATATATTAAAAGGCTTTTAATATAAGTTTACGCTACGGAATAGGGTAGAGATTATCTTCCCTTCCCTTCCCTTCCCTAGAGGAAGGGGTAAGGAAGGGAAAAAATAGGCCCAAGGAAATTCCTTTCCCTAATCTAGGGAAGAGAAGGGATTCTCTATTATTCCCTTCCTCCCTTCCTAATAGGGCTAGCCCTATATAGTTTATATATACGCGTATATATACCTTATTAATTAGGATAATAATTAATATAAATAATCGATATCTTTAGGGTCGCTAATAGCGTATTATTAATTATACTAATTATTATTCCTATTAATAGGCCATATCTACGCGTATCTTTAGGGTTATTATAGTAACGATAATATAAATAAAATATATTAAGATTTAATAGCGCGATTAAATAGATTAACTACTATACTACCCTCGATCTAAATAATTAATATATATTATAGTATCCTAGAACGACGAATCGTAGTTATCTATATACTAATTTCTAATAGGTATCCTCCGCGTATAAAATTATACTAATTTTTATATTAAGCCCTTATTTAGATCCTATCCTCTAACGAATCTTATTCTCGCTTTAACTATTAATATTTATTTACCCGCCTAATATTTTCGTTAAAATCTTTAAAAATCTAATATCCTTCGCCTATAAAGTGACACGTTTACCGTATATAGTATATAAATTGGCCACTAAATAATTTAAATTATAGTCCATTAAGAGATAATATAGGAAATAAATTTACTAAAGAATATATATATTAAATAGTTTTCTATAGCCTTTTATAAAGCGCTAAATATATTACTCTAAAATCGTATATCCTTAAGAAGGTCTTAGTAATAGATTTCGCGGACTAGACGCGAAAAGGGTACTTTTAGAATTAATAAATCGAAAGTCTTCTAATATTTTTTAATTTTTTAGAGTATTTTCGTTAATAAGGATTAATACCTTAATTAGAATAAAGGTAGTTAAAGATAATATAAAACTTACTACCGGGCTTTATATATCGTTAGGTAGATATAGAAATTTAATTTATTCTTCCCCTCCTCTTTTTTAGGGCTTAAGCGCGGCCTTTAAATAAAGATTTAAATAGAGCTTTAATTACTTATATTTTTATAAAGATTTAATTAATAAATAAAGAGCCCTAAAATAAAGATATAGTTAGTATTAATATCTAGAAATTAGTATAAAAGTTATAATATATCTAGTATAAAGAAAAAACTTATAAACTTAAATACTCCTAGCGCTTTTATATATAGGGTTCTATACTTTAGGACCTTAATAAATTATATAATATTAATATAATTATTATAATAAAGTTAAGATTAAGGTAAATTATTTATTATTTTATTTTACTCTAGTCTTTCCCGGAGGACGTCCGCGTCTCGAAGGAATCTTTATAATAGCGGATTAATATAAAGATTATAATAAAGCTAGGATATATAGTAAAATAGCGAATCTTTATCTTTAGTTATAATTTTAGTTTTTTATATTTTACTCGCTTTCTCCTTCTCTTTTATTATTTTTTAACCTATTTTTAAATTCCTGAAAATTACCTAGCGAGTAGTATATATTTCTTTAATAATACCCTCTAAATAATCGAGAGGTATTTCGCCTATATTAAGTCTCGGTAGATTATCTTTATTAATATAAGGGATCTACTTTAATTATTTATTACTACGGGTTTTATCCCGATCTTTATCCTAAACGGAAGGCTTTCAAATATCCTCCTCTATTATTATATTTTCTATATTTTAGTTATTATAAGAGTAATCGAGTATAAGGTAATTTAAATTATTCTATCAATAGTTTTTATACCTTCGGAAAATAGGATTAACTTCTTTTAGGTAAAAGTATAGGATACGCTCTTCTATATAATTTATATAAAATTTAATACTATCGAATTTAGGTTTATCTTAATTATTTAAGACCGAATCGTCTTAATCTTTATCTTAATCGTTATTCTTTTAATAGTCTTCGGGTATTACTAGTTAAATCTAGGTATTATTCGAGGAATTAACCGGATAAAGATAATAAAGATATATATCCCCTATTTTATAATCCTACCTTTCGATAACGTATTCGTAATTATTATATTAGTATTTTTAGTATAGCCGTTAATACTTAGGATTATCCTTAGCCTATTCGTATATATTATTATTATTTATATAGTTTATATAGCCTTCTAACCTTATTATATCGTTATTACTATCGACGGTCGCCTCGTTATCGTCGCTAGTACTATCGTTATCTTTAATCTTAACGTTTTTACCCGAGTTATATTTATTATCTTCTACTTTATTCCTAGGTATAAATAGTTTATATAGTTAAATAAATATTAGTTAAATTATATCCTTTAATTTAGGGTAGATAGGCTAAGAGAATTAATCTAGTATATTTAATTAATTCGTATTAACGATATCGTCGAAGTCGATTTATTTTTATATAGGACCGAATAACTACGGTTCGTATATTTTATTAAAACTATTTATTTTAATATTTATACCGTAAGATTTACCGGAAGGCTAGGATTATTTTATATATTTTCTATTCTAAAGCCCTAATATTTAAGCGACTATTATAGACTTTATTAATATTATTTATCTTAATCTATATCCTAGTAATCTTACCCCTCTATATAATAGATTAATTACTCTATAATTTAGGGGCTGAGGAGTTATTTTCTATAAATTAAATTAATATTAATTATCCTAATCTTTATCTTAATACACTTACTTAGTATTTTAAGTATTAACGATTATACGATTATAATAGCTTAATATCTTATTAGTTTATAACCTATTTTTATTTAATTTTACCTTACTTATAAGGATTAAAGTACGGATGAATATAAAGAAGATTATAATTAATTAGTTTATTAATAACTAAATATACCGGCCTTATATATATAAATATATTATACGGTATTTTAAATCAAGATAAATACTTTTTTAATAGCGTAGTTAATATAACTTCGGTATAAAGGAAAGCGAGGTTATAAGTAAATAGAATAATCGGATTTATAGCGCTAAAAGCGGGATCCCTAGTTATTATTCACTTTAGTCTCATAATAAAAAGTTATACTCCTTCGGTAACGACTTTTATATTAAGATAATCTTTTATCCTATCTCGTATTAATAAATTATAATATTAATTATAGTAGTTATAAACGATTAATAGATTATTTTAAAATAGAATCGAAAGTTTAAAAGTTTATAATTAAATCCAAATTTCGTAGTAAAAGTAGCGGTACTAGTTTAATCGGTATAAAGATTAGGATAAATATAATAAAGTATTAACCTTCGGATATTAATTATAATATATTCTTACCTAGTATATATAGCCTTTAATCGTTATATAAACTATATATCCTTCGGGGTTATAGTAATCCGCTTATTATAAATCGCGTAAAGATTAATTACTACGATTAAAATTAATACTATATATTTATAGAGATAATATTAGGTTATTTATTTACGAATTCTTTAATTAATATCGCCTCCGAGGCCTCCTATAACGCGTTTAGACTTATAGACTATATACGAAAATAATATCTATAAAAAGTATATATAATTTCGCGTATAAAGCGCGTAAAGAGTAGTTTCGGGATTAAAAAATTAGTAATTTTTTAAAGAAACTTAATTTCTTATAGAGTAATAATTAAAGAGTTAAATTAAATAGTATTTTAATTATAAAGGTCCTATTAACTACTACTCTTTAGTTTTTTATTTTATACCGCGATTTTCTTTACCCGAGGTTTCCTTATATATACTTTTTATATATTAGGTATTTTCCTCGTTATCTTTAGATTCCGTTACGTTCTTAGTAATCGAGGGCTCTAATTTACTCTTATATTATTATTAAGATTATCGAGTAATTTAAGGCTAATATCGGCTACGCTTTTATTAACGGTTAGAGGTATAATTATTAACCTAAATTAATAAGGATTTAGTTAAATCTTAAAAGGAATTTCTAAAGGAGGGTTAGAATATTAATTTACTACGTATTTAAAATTATTTTTTAGCGGGATATTAACCTAAAATATATAAAATAAATTTAAATCTATCTCTATAATCTTCCTATCCGGTATTAATATAGTTAAATTATAACTACCGTATATAGTATACCTCTATAGACTATATAATTATAAAAGAGTTAATAATTCCTCTTATTTTCCTACCTTCTTTACTAGTTTCTTAAATACGTATTTAGAATATCTTAAAGTAATAGCTTCGTTATTAATAATTCTAAATCTAATAGTTAATATTCTTTTATTTTTAGTTTAGTTACTTAAGATACTTCTTTTATAAAGAGCTTAACGATTAAAAATTCCGATAAACGTTATTATATATATATAATAGAAATAACTACCGTCTTTCTCGAATAATTTTATAAATAAGAGTAGTATCGTACCTAAAAGATTAAATAAAAGAATTAGAAATATAAAGGTTATATACCTAATTTCTCCTAGACGTCGCCTAAACCGGCTTTAAAATAAGAGTCCTTTTATAATAATATTATAATAGGTATAGAGAAGCCGAGAAATATCTATAAAAAATATAACCGAATAGTTACGAGGATTAACGTTTAGAATAATATGAAAACGTATTTTATATTAAATTAATATAAAAGGAAAGCTTTATACTTAGGTATAGAACCGATCTAGACTATACTATTCTTTAGAGACTAAATATATTCTAACCCGTTTAGTATATAGGTATAAAGATTAGTATAAATATTTATAATCCTAACTATAGAGAAGTAAAAGAAAAACTAATATATTACGGTTTAATAGCCGAGAAATAATACTTAAAGACTTCTCTAAATTATTTATATAAATAGTTATTAGGCTTAGGCTCTCTTTACGATTTATTAAGAATATCGATATATAACGAGCGTTTAAATATACGAATTCGTTAATTACTCTCCCTTTTATATTTATAGTTAAAAATTATATTATAAAGAAGTATAACGATATTTAAAATTAACTCCTTCGGAATTTACTTAATAACGGTACGAAAGTTATTATAACGCTAGATTTATAATCTTCTAAAAACTGACAGAGTTATATAACTATAAATATATACTTTATCGACTAGCGATAGTAGTACTACGAGGTACTCCTAGCTTTTAAATATATAAAGGGAAAGTATAATAATATTAACCTAGCCTCGTATTTAAATATTATTATTTATTATTATAAATTAAAGGATCGGATAATATTAATTACTACGAATAACGCCTTTAATAATAATAGTATATACTAAGCCCTCGAAATTATATTATCGGAGGAAAAGGCCTAGTTTTTAATTATAAGGAAGGAACTAGAAAATAAGATCCGCGATTTCTATAATAATTAAAATACTTTTACGAATACCGGAATTCACCGCGTCCTATACTTTTTATATATTATTTAATTAGGCTTAAAAGAACTTCTTAAAGTAATTAAAATTTTATTAATAAATAAAGACTTTTAGAAAGATTAAGACGATAAAATAAATAAATAAAAGTTTTCTAAAATAAGAAAAGAACCTAGGATCCCGTTTACTTTAATAAAAATACTTCCGTATTTTAAATAATATATTAATTATTATATCGATATCTATTTCTTTATTAATACTAGGGGATATAAATTCGTAAAGCCTCTACCTATTTTAATAGAAGTAGTTAACGGCGCGAGCGCTTTTAAGATATCTAAAAGCGGTTAAATAATAAAAAGCGTTAATTAACCGGGCCGAATTAAATATAAAGGATATACGATAAGAAACGTCGAAATAAATTTATAACGTTAAAGCTCTTCTAGGACGTAGCGACTAGATAGGATTTAATTTATTATATATTAATCCGCGCCTTAAAGCTAAGGCCGGCGTTAAAGGAATTTTTCTATAAATAGACGGAATAATTATAGTTAAATAAAGATGAATAAATTTAGGTAAAATACTTTATCGAACTTTATAAACCGTTCTATTAATATATATAAACGATAGGTATATTATATACACCGATTATTTATATAACTTTTTCGGTTTATAACGCGTTATTTAATTATTTTAAAAATAAAGAAAAAAAACTTATAAAGAAGATTACGTCTTAAAAGAAATCTATATTAAAGGGTCTAAAAAAGGCGTAGGATAAATTTAACTAGTATTATTCTTAAATCTAATTAACCTTAAACGGGCTATATAGTATAATAACTCTTTTAAAACTAATTCGAAAGATAATTATATTTAAAGATTAGGGATAGAATAAAGAGACTAGGTAGGAGTAAAAGAATTTTTATTAAAAATAATTTAAAGAGTAATTCGATTAACGCCTATAGGTTATTTAATAAAAAAAAAATTATATTAAAAAAAACGTCGAGGTAGATAATCTTAAATATTTAATTAAAAGTAAAAATAAGGCGTTATCGAACCTAAAAAATCGGAGTAAAGAATTTCGAAAATACCGGGAAATAAATAAATCTTTTATTTATACTAATCTTTATATCGATAAATATACCTATTAATTATATATAGTATTTAGTAATAACGACGGTAAATCTATACTTAATAACGTCGGTAAAACGAAAAGTGGCTCGATTATGGCTTAGGGCGCTCGACGGGCGCCCCGGGAGCCTTAAACGCGATATTTATCTACCGACTCGATAGGCGCCCGAGGTATATAGCTAAAGGGCCTAAGGCTACTCGGGCGTATACCGAGCAAGCCTAAAACCGCCACTAACGGGCACTAAATTAGGGGTGCGCCACTAACTTTGGACCCCCGTCTATGGCCCCTATTTATGGTCATGGCCCTATTCCATTTATAGCCATGGCCCCATTTCATTCATGGCTATGGCGTATTCTATGGTCCTGTCGCTGTTGCCACCCCCTAACTATCACTGTCGCACCTATAAACCCCTGACGTATGCCCTGGCGTATGGCCTGCGCATTACCCCCGCGAGGATTTCGCCTGAATCGATCGATTCCGGGGATTAAAACTTGCTGGCGTTAGGGGTGGTTCCGGGGGGTCGCTACCGTCGATAAAGGCGATTACAGAACATTAAAATTTTAGGTAGTAAATTATATGATTTTCTAAGGCCAGGGCCCCTGAAGCTCCGGGCTTAAATTACGCTCGTTAGGAGCCCGACGCGTATCTTATAGCGGCCTCGGGCGCCCGTCGAGCGCCCGTCGAGCGACTTAACGCTCGAAGGGTACTCGGCGGGCGCTCGACGGGCGCTCGGGGCCGTTCGGGCGCCCCGAGCCTATCTCGGGCGCCCGAGGCAGCTTACCTAATGGCCCCGAGCCGCTGGAGCCGGTTTTCGATTTACCGACGAAATAGAAGGACCTCTCGCTAGTATTTAATTATCTATCCTATACGGCCCGTAATATCCTAGTTATACCTTATATAAACGTTAAATACGAGCGAGTATTTAATATTACTACCTAATTATATATAGCCTAAAAATTTTATAGTCCCGAGATATTCTTAGCTTTTATAGTCCTTAATCGCTTTTAATTTAAAGAAAACGAAATAATAATATCCTAATAAGACTTAGATTATAAAGAAATAATAATTCTTAAAGAGTACGAAGTAGAGATATAAAGACGAGACGAGGCTACGATAGAGAGTAATAACGACTTTATAAATAACGAAAACGAAGGCGGGTATAATAATCTTATAGAAGAAACTATTATCTTAAGACTTAATAATAAGGACGAGGGAAATAAAGAACCTTTAACCCTAATTATTAATTTAACTCGTAATTAAAGAAGAGTTAAAGAATCTAGCCCTTAAGTAAAAGTTTATAAAATAATATAAATACGCGTAAAAACTATATTAATAGTAAAAAGGCTCGGGAAAATAATTTAAAAGTTAGAGTTTCCGGGTACCGAATAAACGGGAGTAATTCGAAATATATATATTCTATTTAAGAGTCTATATCTAGTTATTTAATAGAGAGGAAGAAATCGAATATAAGATTATTCTTTAAACCGGAGGTAATTAATAGATTTAAAAAGTTAGAGTATAAATAAGAAAATAAATAAATTCTATTAAAACTATATAAGGAACCTAGCTTTATTTTAAAATCTTTAAGGGGTTATAAAAAGACGAGTAGAGTTTCGAAGTATAAAAGGAGTTAAAGGAGATATAAAGAGTAGAGATATATAGTATAAATCGAATAAGGCTAGTATAAAGATTAGTATAATTACGACTAAAAGCTTTATAAGCTAGTTATATTAAATATTTAAATATATAACTAGATACACCCTTTACGTTTATATCTAGAATTTTATTTAATAATATAACCTCCTCTTAACCTAAAGGGGGCCTTAAAAATACTTTTAATTTAATAATCTATATTATCCCCTTCGAAATCTTCTCTTAATCTCTAGAACGAATAATATCCTTCGCGTTTTTTATAACCTAGGTATACTCCGGCCTTAATATTATCCTAAACGCTTTCCGCGCCTCTTTTATATTTTTATTCGGTCTCTAGTTATATTTTTCGTATTTATAATTATTGGGGTAAAGATAATATAGTCCTAATATTATAACCTACCCGTTATTAACTTAAGTAAATACGAGACTTATATTTACTTTATAACGCCGATTTTATTTATTAAGATTATACCGCCTATACCTTTCTAGATTTATATTAAACTAGGCGGTTATATTCTTCTAGATAATATATTCGGTAAGAGTAAAGATATAATAAATTTATAAATCCCTCTTTAGTAAGCCTTTTCGTTTATATTAATTCATAATTAATATATAGCCGGATATAGATTAGTATAAATAATATACCTTAAGATTATATCTTTTATAATATAAAAACCCTTTATATATATATACGCGAAGACGGTATTTATTATAGTAATCGATTTTAGCGCGGAGTAATTTAAATACTATAATTTAGTATCCTCTAATAATATTATAAGCCGATCGGTCCCCGGATTTTATTTATAAATTAAATAAGGCCTAAATATTACGAGCCTCGGTTTACTTTTTATTTTCGTTTTAAACGCTATAAGTTTCGTCTTAATCTAATTATTAATATATTTTAAAAATATAATTACTAACGTCTAAGGAGCTATCGATATCCTTTAATAACTATTTATCGACCTAATTTATATCCTTATTATCGTTAATTATTATTTCTTTAATTAACGAAACCCTATTTACCTAGGTAATAACCTACTTATATTTACCTATAGTAATCCTATTATATATTAACGGTATCCGCTTTAAGTAGGATACGTTAGTATAAAGATTAATATAAACTTTTTATTAATCGTTTAGATCTTAACCTACTTTAATAATCTTTATTATTTTTATTCTAAAAGAACGTCCTATTTTTATTAATCTTTCACTTTCTTTTAAGCTCGCTAAACTACTTTTATATCTATAATTTTTACGTATTTAATAGCGGCGTCTACCTTTAATAATAACGAAAGGTATTTTCTTAATTTTATTATATTAGGGTTCCTAGAAAGTTATTCTTCTAATTTTCTCTTTAGTTATAAACCTAATATACGCCCTCTCTAGCCTCTTCGTAATATAGAATTTCCGAGAGGATTTATTCTATTAACTATTAATATTAGTTATTTATATTAAATATATAAGATTAACGTTTCCGACGATTTATAGTTTAATATTAAGCCGAAGTCGTATCTAGATATTAATTAGTCTCGTATTTCTTCTTTTTTAACTATAGTTTATTATTTATTTAAACTTTAGATTATTCTTCTCTATAATATACTAGTCGTTATTATAAAGAGTTTTACTATAAAGAAAGGCCGTAGATACTAACCTAGTTATTTATACTAATCTTTATATTATTTAAATTAAGATATCGATTTAAAATCTTACTTAAGAGTTATTAATAATAAGAGTTATATAATCTAGTAATAAGTAAATAGGGTTTACTACCGAATCAAGTATAATAGTATAAAAACCGATAATTAAATAATTAAATATTAAAGGAGTTAAACGATTTAACGAAGTTATTTATAAAATAGGTAGTTCGTTAAATCTAGAAATAAAGGAAAAGCGAAGGGGTTTTAGAGAGCCGTTACTAGCGCGGCGCTAGTAATAAATTTAACGGGTAATAACGTTATTAAATATAAATAACCTGAATAATCTTTATATATAAATATTACGTAGCTAGCGTATAATAAGTTTTATATTAAATTCTATAATCTATTTTAATTAAGTAGTATACTTTTATTCGAAAAATTTAATATATATTAACTAGTATTAATTAAATTTATAAATATATATCCTTCCTTATAAAGCGCTCGTTTTATTATAATAGTATTAAAATAAACTCTTTTTCTATTAATTTAAGACGTATTTTAGAGACTTAAAGTATATTAATATCTACTATTAGTCGCGATATAGATAAAGATTAATATAACTAGTAAGTGTACTAGGTAGATATTTAGGTTTATTTATATTATTAGCCCTACCCGGGAAGGGAGGAAGGGAATAATAGGTAATTCTTTTCTTTCCCTAATAGTCTCTACTCCTTCCCTTCCGCTCTCTTCCCTACTAGAAAGGAAGGGAGCGAGGGTTATTCCCTTCCCTTCCCTTCCTTATTCCGTAGTATATATAAGTCTTTATAATAATCGAGTATATTTTTATATAGAAATTATAGAAACGGTAATTAAAAGGGAGTAAAAATATTTATATATTAAATAAATAATATAATTATAATATTATTTAAAAAAGTTAAAATCTTTTTTTCCTCCTACCTTCTTTTCCTAAAAATCTCATTTAATTCTTTAGATTTTAAAATATCTTTAATAAAAAAGTTAATCTTTATATATAAATAAAAATTCTTTTTTATTCTATTTTAAAATCGAGTATATCGCGAGTAAAATTAGTACCGAGCGACTATTAATTTATATTATCTTCTAATTCTCTTTAATATTTTGAAAGTAAAGAGAATATCGCGGCGAAGATAAATTATCGAGTTATAATCTTAAAGAACGAATTTCTTAATATAAAATATATGTCTTTTTTCTTATTTTATATTTATTTTCGAATTAATATTTAAAGTTTAATAACGAGCTTCGAGGTAGAATTATTAAATATTTTATAATAATCGAGTAGAAAATCGACGAGTATACTTTTATAAATATATTTAATAAATTTAAAAATATTATATCTATATCTTTTATTCTTTTTAATACGTCGTAATATAAAACTAGTTATTTAACGGCCGAATATTAAAACTAATTTCTATAAACTAGATTATTACTATTTTTAATATAAACTTTAAATTATTAATTAAATTATAGAATTTTATTCGTAGTAAAATTAAATAGATCTTTATTATTATATTTAAAATCTTTAAGATAACGAAGTATACATTCGATATTAATAGGCTTAATAGTAATAAATATATTATTTATAATAAATAATAAAGGAACTCTTATTTAATAATATATTTATATAATTTAAATAACTCTTTATAATTTCTAGACTATAAACTTTAATAGATAAAATCATCGATAATTATTTATATAAATATAATAATAGAGATAAAGTCTTTAGAATATCTTTATATAACTTTATTACCTAATTTATTAAATAGTAATATTATATCTTTAGTCTAGTTATATAAAATATTATAAAGTTAAATAATATATATATTATAAAAACTGAGAGTTATCGAGATTATATATTACTTTACTTTTTTTATAATTATTTCTTTTCTCTTTTTAAAAGATTTAAAAAAAGAGGTTTTATAAATCTTTTATTTTCGAACTAGGCGGGCGCTTAAAAATATTTGAATTATATTATATAAAGTTTCTCCGCCGTTAAAAGATTACCGGTATTATATTAATTATAAAGAATACGAAAAAAAGTCTTTATACCTACGTAGAGCGCGTATATCTTTGATTATTAATTAAATTATATAGGAATAATTTCTTTCACTTTATATATAAAATGAAATTCCTTTTTAAGGATTAATTTAGTAATATCGGACGAAGAATTATAAAGATATTATTTAGAAAATTTTAGTAGATTTAAGTAACAACTACTATTATCGGTAACGCGATATTTTATATACTCTTTAACGTCTAACGAGTAACGATATTATTTAATAATTATATATATTTCGTAGAGAAAATTTTCGAAAAGGATAATATTAATAAATCAAATTATCTACGAAATTACTCGAAGTTAATAATTAATAATCTAATTTAGTTTTAAGATAAAATATAATTTTCCGAGATTTATATTATTAATAAGAATATTACCGTTAAAGTCGTTTTAAATTAGGATATATAAAATATAATTACTAAAGACCTAGTATTAAGTAAATTAAATATTTATAATAAATATTTTAATATATTATTAATTTTAATATTAATAAAGTCGAGGTTAAGTAAATAGTAATACGATTCCTATATATCGAGTTTATATATATATACGTATTCTTTACTATTAGATTACGCTCTAATATCGAGAAAAAGATTTAATAAAAGTTATTATAAACGCGGCGAAATATATAAATTTATAATTTTTACTAACTTTATTTCTTATTTAATCTCTCTTTATTTTCTAAATATAATCGCGTCTCTTTACTAATTTCTCTCTTAATAAACTTATCCTCTATATATTTATTATTTCTTCTTTTTTTATTAATTATTTAAACCCGCTTTATCTAATTATATCGTTATTAATTTTTATTTAATATAAAGATTATTTATATATATATCCTCTTAATTCTAGTTTTATAATATATATTATTAGAGTTACTAGATGAGCTCGTAGCGGCCGGAGTATAAAAAATTAATATAAAAGAAAAAGCGAGGCGATTAAATAAAAGTAATTAAAAGAAAAAAATAAGTTATTAAAATAAAAGAGGGAGTATTATAAATATTAAAGAATTCATTACTATAAAGACTAAATATAAATTATTAATTTTATAAATTTTAAAAAAAGAATAAATACCTAATTTAATAAATATTTTGACTCGATTTTATTCTTTATAATATCGAGATTTAAAGATTTCTACTAGCCGGCGAGTAATTAAAAGTAGTAATAAAATATATTCAAAATATATCTCGTAAAATAAATTTATCCTAAATTATAATTTACTCTTTAATTAAGATTTGAATAAAGATTAAATAATTAATAAACTCGAATTTAATATCGCTACCTAAAAGTCGCGCGGGATTAATTTTAAAATATTTATAAATTATATATTTAAAGGCCTCGCCTCTTTAATAATTTACTTTTAATAGTTAGTATATTTTAATTTCTTCTTAGATATAATATAAACAACCGGCGCTAAGATACTAAATATTATATAACGGGAAAATTAAAATATTAAAAATTAATTAAGTATAAGAAATTAAGCGGCCGTAAAAAGAAATATAAATATCTTTTTTCAAAAATAAAGTATATTATTATAACTAAACTTTATAATACCGAGAGTATACTTTTTTCCTGAGATAGTATTATCTAAAACTATTATAAATAATAATAGAAAACTCTTCGTAGCGAAGGTATAAATAATATATTTATTAATATATAATTAAGAATCTATAATTTCTAGTTAAATTCGTTTTAACCTAGAATATTCTATAATATATTTCAATACTATACGATATAAAGATATTATTTATATATAAAGCGATAGTAATAAAGATTAGAATAAAATATTATCTCTATTATAAAAGTAAAGCGATCGATAAAGGGTTAATAATTAAAGATGAAAAAAAAGTAGTAAAAAGAGAGAAATTAAATAATTAAATAAAAATCTAATTTAATTTAGATTATCTTATTTTAGAATCTATAATAAGTCGATTTAAAATAAATTTTGAGAATTTATTTTATAATAACTCTTTTACCGGGGATTTAAAAGAAAGAGAAATATTAAATTAAAATTACTTTACTTATAAAATATTATAATAAATATAAAATAGAGTAATATATATTAAAATAAACTAGGCTAAATATTCTATTATATTAAATATTAAAAATACGTTAAAGTTTATTAATATAAAGTAGTTACCTACCTCTAGTAATACCTTTATATAATATTATATTTAATTACGTAAAATTTAAAACTCCCGCTTAATTATATAAAGTATAATATTATTAATTTTTTTATACTTTACCTCTACTTTTAATTAGACCGCCTATATAAATAGACTTTATAATATTATAATAAATATTATTTATAATAATTATCTCCGTAGAGTTTTCTTTAAAGAAAAAACTCTTAATTTAATAATCTCTAAAATCCGTCCTTCGTATTTAAATATAAATTTTAATAAATTTTTTATTTTATTTCCTTACTTTCTTTCCTATACCGAGGGAAATACTAGTCTTTAAAATAATAATATAAATATAATAAATACCTACGCGACTTTAATAAAAGTGAAAATTATATAAATATATATCTTTTCGTTAAAAATAAAGCGCGGGCTCGAGATTAAAAGAAATAATTTAAATATAATTATAATATAAATAAATAAAAGTCTATTAGATTAATAAATTATAATACTCGCGGGGAAAATATTTATATATTATAATAAATACTCGCCGACCGCGTTAATTAATATATTAAAAAAAATCCTCGGGTAGATTATTTAATAAGAAGGATATAGAACTCGAGGCGGCGATATAATAATAATAATAATAATCGCGGCCTAATAAATAAATATAATAATATAAATAAAGTAATATTATAAACCGGCGTAGATCTATTATATCGGTATCAAAGAGACTAGTTGAAATAAATAAGAAAAATTACCTTATTAAATATATTAAATAAATAGAAGTAATTATTACGCTACGGAATAGAGAAGGGAATTTGTCTTTTTTGGCTTATTCCCTTCTTTACTCCGGGCAGGGAATTTATTTTACGCCTATTTTTCCCTCTTTTTTTGTTAATTCCCTACCCGATTTTCGAAAAACTCGAAATTCCCTTCCCTGTTCCGTAGCGTAGTAATTATATAGAATAAATAGAGAGTCTAAAAGATTAAAGATAGGAATAAAAATAATTTATTAATATTTAATATAATTTAAAGATCTAGTTCTTAAATATAATATCGCTTTTTAAAATTAAATAATATTATTATAGACTTAATTTAAGTATTTAATATAGAAGTAATTTACCCTCTAATTTAGAATATATTTAATATTTACTTCTTAACGAAATTATTAAAATTATTTCTTAATTATTATTTAGTATATCTTTATTTATTATTATTCCCTTTAAACCGGCGAGGTCTACTATATATTTTACAATATTAAAGATATTTATTATAAATATATTACGAGTTTTTATTTTCTTTAATATAACTACCTCTACTACGATACCGACTATGGGATCTATATAGGATAATTAATAAATAACGACGGAGTATTATTACCCTATCCTATAAACCTATTTAATCGTTTAGTCTTTATTATAAAATTTATTAATAAGTTCTATAAGAATTATTATCGTCGATTTATATAGAATAAAGCCGGTATTTAAGGTATTTAATACTTTAATAATTATTTATAAACGGAGCGCCTAATCTAGGATTATAAAAAAGTTATTTAAATTACTATTAATATACTCCTCCTAAAATTCATTAATAAAAACCTCGCGGGTAGTTTTATTAAAGTATTAATAATAAAGCCGGGCGGTTATAGAATAAATTAAATACTTAATAATATACTATGAAGTCTATAGTATAGATTTCTAGAATAATCGAGGGTAATTTTATACGGGGAAAAATTAAAGCGATAATTAAAAAAAAGTAATAAAATTTATATATTATATAAAAAACGTAACCGAAATATATTTCGAGAAAATTAATATCTTTCTTTATTTACGGATCGCTTTTATAAAAATTATATCTAATATTTTATACTTCGGAAACTCTTTAATAAAAGAGTTAATTACCGAAAATAAATATATAACCTCCCTTATATCGCTATCGAGGGTAAATATATTACGAGTATATTCGTCGATAAGAACTCGTTAATTTATATTCTTTTCCGAGTCTATTTAATATTATAATAAATAAGGGATCATAGTAGTTATAAATAATTATCGAGTTATAATTTTAAAAAATAATTAGTTAATTTTAAAGAGTATAATATTTTTCTTTATTTATATTTATTTTCGAAGTATATTTTAAATATTATTAGTAAATTTCGAAGTAAATTCCTTAAATACTTTATAACGACTTTATAGAAATTTAATATTTATATTATTATATATTAATATAAAAAGATTAAGGATATTTTTTTTAAATTATTTAATTTTCTTAATATATTATAGAGTAAAGTTAGTTATATAAAAACCGAATATTAAGACTAAATTTTATATACGAGATTTTTATTTATCGTTCGTAATATAGTTTTTAAACTTCTTATTATAATCTAGAACCTCGTTTATTATAAAGTCGTATCGATTTTCGTTATTAATTTTAGGATTTTTAAAATATCGAATAACGCCTTTAATATCACTAGGTTTTATTATAATAAATATATTATTTATCGCGAGGAGAGCTAGTATTCTAGTTCGAAAATATTTTTATATAATTTAGATATCCGTTTATAACCCTTAGGCTATTAATATTATTAAATAAAACTCGTTTATTATTATTTATTTAAATATAATAACGGGGATAAATGTTTTAATTTACTTTTACGGAGTTTTACTCTCTAATTTATTAAGTAATAATTTTTAATTTCTAATTTAAATATATTCGATATTAAAAGACCGACGCTATATACGCGTTAATAAAATTTAAAAGTAGTTAGAATTATATACTACTCCGCTCCCTCGACGGCCTCTTTGTAAAATAGTAGTATATTATATACGCCTACGCCCCGCTAAAGGCGCTAGTACGTTATATATACCTACGCTCCGCTACCTCTATAATATTATTATTTATTAATACGGGGTTCTAGTCTTAGTATTACGGGGTTATAACTCTTAATAATCCTATATCGAGTTAATATTCCCCCGTTTTTTCTAGAAACTTTAGAGATTAGTTCTATTACTAAATCTAGGATTTAAGAACTATTTAATAATAAACCCCGTAACTACTTTATATCTTTTATATTATTATTAAGCCGCTAGCTCTACGCTAGCGGCTTTAGGTATTATAGTTTTAATCTTTCTTATCTTTCTAAAGAAAAGGCCTATTATTATTATAATATCGGGTTTAACCTCGGGACGTCTAAAAGAATTTAGCGACGATAATATCGACTAAACCCCCTCTAACGACCCCCGCCGTAAAAACGGTAATAAATTCGGAGGTATTATTACCCCCGAAGAGATTTTAAATATATAGTTTAAAGTTACTAGGGAAGAAAATCGTCGCCTTAAATAATAATAAAAATTAGGGGTATTATAAACTTAAAATTAAAAGTTATATAATCTTACTACTTTTATACCCGCTAGCGGAGCGCTAGCGGAACTTATTATTTATAGTAGAGGTCCCCTAATTATTACACCTACCGGTAGAATAATAATAAGTTTAATTATATTTAATAGGGATATCCTTATTAGAGCGAAAATACTACGCTTTAATAAAATACGTTCTTATAAGGGTACGAGCGAAGGTAAATATTTATACTAGTTCCGCGACGTAAATATTAAATTTTTAATTAGTTTTAAATATTTTACTACCGATTATTTAAGGATTATATACTATATAAACTCGTTAAAAGATGACCCTTTAACGTAATAATATAAATACTACGATTTATATAGTTTAACTAGTATTACGTTTAGCTTTTTTAAGAAGTTTCTTTTTAATTTAATAACGGATCTAGTTAACCGTTATCTCCTCGTTTATAAGAAATAAGAGGAAGTTAAATAATAATTTTATTAAAAGATATCGTTGTTTAAGGCCTATTTTAAAGAAATAGAGGCCTAGTTACCCCCGTTTTCGGAGGAGTATAAAGTAAATTTCTTTTTAACTAAATCTAAATTTAAGTTTAAAAATAAGATCTTTAATACTAGTAGTATATTTATTTAAAGAGAAGAAATTCTTACCTAGGTTATTATATAAAAAAAGAATCTAGAGTATATATAGTTAATAGGTGGCTTTAATTTTAATTCGAGTTCCTAGTTAAAGAACCCTAATAAAGGAAAATTTATAATAGACCGAATTATTAAACCTAACGCCGGCGATAGTATTAAATAGGTGTATTTAAAGGAGAAGGGTAATAAACGTAAAACTTATATCGTTAATTCTTCGTATAATAAGATTATCTATTATTATTATAGAGTAGAAGGCTATATTAAATCTGAATATCCCGATATAAATAAATTAGTTATAAACGTCGGCGTAGTATTAGTAAAAATTAATTAAGCCTAATTTACGCCTCGGAAAAAGGGTAAGAAAAACGATTAATAAAGATATATCCTTTTATTCTTTTTAAGAGTTAGATTACCCTTTAAAATAAAGTTAAATAACTTATTATTTTAATTAACTTTAAAGCGTAGATTAATTTAATTTTATAACGGTTCGTCGTTAAAAATAATTTAGAATCTTATAACACTACCTTATTACTAGCTAAAATAATTAACGGGTAAAATATATATTATTATAACGCGTATTAATTAGATTATTAGATAGTCGATAGTTAGGGTTAAGGGCGTAAATATAGTACTCTATTCTATACTATAAACCTTAAAGATTTAGACATTATTCTAGATATATTTAAATTACGTTAATTAAAGATATTAATTAATTCTAAGGCGGACTAATAGCGGTTCAAAATTAATTCTAGTAATTTATAAATTAAGGAACCGGTTAAGTTTACTAGTAATCTTAAAAACGAATCGAATATATTCGCTGTCGTATATACTACGGTAGTATAAAGTAAATAGGAAGAACTTCCTAACCTAAAGATTCCTAAGGAATTTATAGGGTTTTATAATATTTTTTCTAACGAGAAAGCGAATACTCTACCTATTTTTAAATAAAGGAATTATATTATTAAAATAAAGGTTAATAAAGAACCGCCTTATAAACCTCTTTATAATTTATCTTAAACTAAATTATCGGAGCTACGGCGCTATTTAGAATCCTTATTTTATAAGGGCTAGATCCGTTATTTAATATTTTTAATTAAAGTATTTATTCTTTTTATACCTAAAAAGAATAATAGGCTATATCTTTACATTAACTATCGGGGTTTAAACGCGGTAATTATTAAGAATCGATACCCGCTACCCCTAATTACCGAGATATTAGACCGTTTATATAGTTTTAAAATCTTTACGAAGTTAGATCTAAAGGATATTTATTATAAGATCCGGATTAAGGAAGGCGATAAATAAAAAATTATTTTCCGAACTCGTTATAGTTATTTCGAATATTTAGTTATACCTTTTAGGCTCGTTAACGTACCGGCGATATTTTAAATTTATATTAACCGTATATTTATAAATTTAATAAATATAATATACGTAGTATATCTAGACGATATCCTGATTTATAGTACTAATCCGGCGGAGTATTAACGGTATATTAAATAAATATTTAAACGATTATATTAATTCTAATTATTTATTAATCTTAAGAAGTATTAATTTAGTACCGAAACGGTCGAGTTCTTAAATTTTATTATATTTATTAATAGGGTAATTATAAACCCGGAACGTATTAAAACTATTAAGAAATAACCTTAACCGAAAATATATCGGGAGGTATAAATCTTCTTAGGCTTCGTTAACTTCTATAGGCGGTTTATCTATAATTATTTTAATATAATTACGCCGTTTACTAGCCTATTTAAGGGTAGTAAAGTAAATAAGAAAATAGGCCCGTTTAAATAAATAAACGGCGCTACGGAAGCGTTTTAGATTTTACGAGATATATTCGTAAACGCGCCTTTTCTATACTATTATAATCTAACTAAATAATTACGTATAGAGACGGATACTTCTAACTTTAGCCTTAACTTTATATTATTATAATAAGATAAAGATAGTTATTAACGCTTTATAGTATTCTAGTCGCGGAAATTAAATCCCCTAAAATAGAACTATAAGACCTATAATTAAGAATTACTCGTTATTATAGTAGTAATAAAATAATAGCGATACTACCTAGAAGGTAGCCTTTATTATATTAAAATCTAAATTAATTATAATAATCTAAAAGGTTTTATAAAATAGAAGGAGCTAAACTTTAGGTAGGCCCGCTAGGTATTTAAATTAATTATTTATAACTTTAAGATCTTTTATCGGGCTGGAAAATTAAATCCTACTAATATACCGTCGCGGCGTTTTAATTATAAGAGAGTATCGTCGTTAAATACTAAATTATTATTAATATTTTAGAATAAACTTACTCTTTAGACTAGCGGTTAATTATTAGAAAGAGATAAGAAAGTAAAGATAACTATAACCCCTACTTTTTAGATTATAAAGTTAAGAGTAGTAATTTTAAAACGGGATATTATAGTAGTACCTAAAATTATATATAATAATCCTAAAAGGCCTATTAAAATATTAATTCGGGAATTATAAACTTATAATAATTAAGTAAACTTTTTTCGAACTAGAGCGAACGCGCTAAAGAACCGCCGTCGTATAAAGAATAAAATATAGATTATAGACTCCGAGAAACTATTAAAATATAATAGTCGCCTTTATATATTAAGGAATAAAGCTCTAAAGGAAGAGTTTATTAAAAAGTATTATAATAATCCTCTAGTAGGTTATTTTAGTGTTATAAAGTCGTATAAATTATTTACCCGAAAATTTTTCTAGGAGGGTAACCTAAAGTAAGTTACGAACTATATTAAAATTTACGATATATATTAATAAACGAAGGCGCCGCGATATTATTTATATAGTAAATTAAATTCGTTTCCTATTACTACTTAGTCTTAAAAGGAGATTTCTATGAATTTTATAATTAATTTACCGCCTAGTAAATATAAAGGTACTATTTATAACACTATCTTTATCGTTATAAATCGATTTATTAAAATAATTAAATATATATTTATAATTATTAAGATCGATACCGTTTAGCTAGCGGAAGTATTTTATTCTAAAATTATTTATCGTTATAGTATACCTAATAGTATTATTAGTAATAGAGATTTTAGTTTTATAAATACCTTCTAGTCGGTTATATATTTTTATTCGAAAATTAAATAACGCCTAAATATTATTTTTTACTACTAAACGGATAGGTAGATAAAACGCTAAAATTAGGTATTAAAGTATTATTTACGTATATTTACTAATAATAAATAAATAAATTAGGTTAGATTACTACTTATAGTAGAATTCTTAATAAATAATAATTAAAGTACCGCCGTCGGAACGATATCGTTCTTCCGTATATATAATTATTATCCTAAAATCCGCTAGGAGGTCGAGGACGACTCTAAAGAAAAAAGAGTACTAGTTATAAATAATAGGGTACGATAATTATAAACTCTAAAGAATAAAGTTATAGAGCGTCTTTAAAGCGCTACTAAATATTAAATTAAATAGTATAATAAAACGTATAAATTATAAAGTTATAAGGTTAGCGATTTAATTATATTAATAATTAAGAACTTAAAGTAAAAGCGCCTAAATAAGAAATTATCCTATAAGTTTATAGGGCCCTTTAGGATTATTAATAAAATAGGAGTATAAATTTACCGCCTACTACTATCTTCTACGTATAGAATTTATAATACTTTTTATATATTATTATTTAAGTTATATTATCTTCGCGACTACGTTAATACGGCGGAATCTTTTATATAAGCCCCCGAACTTATTAATAATAATAAGCTATGGGAGGTAGAAGAGGTAATTAATAAGATTAAGAATAAAGAAAGTATCTAGTATAAAGTTAAATAAACTAGTTAAGGCGAAGAATATAATTAATAATTATTAAATAAAGAGTTTATTAGTACTAGTAAACTAACTAAAACCTTTAAATAAGCGGGTAGTAAATATAAATATATAGATATAGTTAAAGAGGTTACCTAGTTATATAAGATAATAAGACGGAGTAAACGGAGCCGATGTTAAAAGTAAATATTATTATTTTTATATTAATATTTATATAACGGACGTTCTCCTCTATATTTATAACTTTATTATATAGTTTTAAGGTATAACTAAACTTAATTTACTATTAAACTATTTATATATAATAACGATAAGATATTATATTTATAAGAATATTTTTATTTTAAATATAATCTATATAAATACCTAGAATATATTATAGAGTAGTATATTTAGGTAAGTTTAACTAGCGCCGATTTAAGAAAAAAAAGAATTCGTTATCGCTATTATATCGTACGAAAGATTTAATTATTATCGGAATTATTAAAAAGAGATATAGTCTCCCTAATATAATCTTCAAAGATATTATCTTCCTCGGGACTCTTTAGATCTCGTTTATATTAACGGAAACTCTTAGCCTCTTCTTCGAGAACCTTATTTATCGTCTTTAATTCCTTAATATATTAATTCGCCGCCGTTAATTAATTCTATAAGTTAGCGATTATATTAGGAGTTTACCTACTAATTACTATTATTTTATTATATACTTTACGTTACTAGGTAATTTCCTTATTTATTAATTTATATTTATATTCTTCTTTAGGAGTTTTATTATTAATATATACTATTTTAGAGTTTACGATTATAGCTTATCTTTACGTAATAGTCGATTCCGTAACGATTAATATAATAGAGCGTATAAGGAGGGGACGTACCTCGAATATAATTATTATTAAATTAATAAAAATAGACCTAGTAAGGGAGTTATAAAGCGTAGTAAACTACTACTATAATTAGTATTACGCAGTCGCGCTAATAGTAGACTAGTTATATTTACTAGTATATTTATAGTTAAACTATATTAATATAAATAAATTAATACTATCGGTAAATAGGAGTTACTTATAGAGTTAGAAGAAAACTATATATAACGAGAGTATTATCTATATATTAGTTATAATACTAGAACGCTATTATAGAGCTAAAGTAATAATATATATAAAAAACTAAAGAAGTTACGAAGAGAGAAAGTAAATAAGCGAGCGAGTTTATTTTAATAATAAACCGTCGCGCTAAGTACTTTATTATTATTATACGACGATACGCGCCTCCGCTCCGCTACCTCGCTTTTATTAATAGATATAACCGTTATTATAATAGTTATATTATTACTAATCTCCCGGTATAATATTAGGACTATACCGCTTATATATAATACTTTACTACTAGTATTTTTTATAGTATAATAGAAGTATATAGTAAGGGTAGCCACCGTTATTCCGCTACTAGTACTATAAGTACTATAGGAATAATCTATTATATTATATTTACTATAAATACTATAAGCGCTATAAGAACGATAGTATATACTATTTCGCTCTACTATTATTATATATAATAGTATTATAGGAACGAAAGAAATATTATTTAATTAATTATTATTATTATATAGTAGCGCTATAGAGATAGTTTTGTGAATATATTATTCGTTTACTATTTATATTATTATATAGTAGGGGTAGTATAGTAATATTACTCTTCTATTATTAATACTATTTAATAGTACTATAGGACTAGTTTTGTATCGCTCCGTAACTAGTACTATATAGCGTTATAGGACCGATAGTATAAATAGGAAGACTCTTTTCCTTATTCTTTTATAGGGTTGAAGGTTTTTTAATAAACTTCGATAAATTAACTAAATACTATTCCGTGACTAGTACTATGGGTACTATAGGATTAGGTGCGTAGCCTTATATTTAAATTATAGTATAATAACGCCGTCGTACTAGATAGTTCTTTTCCCTTATTTCCCTTAAGGGGTTTAAAGGTTTTTTAATAAATATCTCTTAACTAAAGTATTTAAGTACCTAGGGACTAGGGCCTAAAAGAGGAGGTAATTATAAAGTAGTAATACGTTATATACGCCTACGCCCCGTTAAAGGCGCTAGTATATTATATATACCTACGCTCCGCTACCTCTATAATATTATTATTTATTAATACGGGGTTCTAGCCTTAATATTACGGGGTTATAACTCTTAATAATCCTATATCGAGTTAGTATTCCCCCGTCTTTTCTAGAAATCTTAGAGATTAGTTCTATTATTAAATCTAGGATTTAAAAACTATTTAATAATAAACCCCGTAACTACTTTACGTCTTTTATACTATTACTAAGCCGCTAGCTCTACGCTAGCGGCCTTAGGTATTACACTCTTCTTTTCTTTTTTAAATATCTAGACGGAGAAAACCCCTCTTTAAAATACTAATTTTTATAATTAAAGAACTATTAAAGATAAATAAATTATATCGCGTTAATATCCTCCGCCGTTAAAAAATTACCGGTACTATATTAATTTTAAAGAATAATAAAGCGAAGCGTTACTTCTTCGTTAAATATATATATTTTAAATTATTAACTATACTATATAGGAAAATTTACTTTAGTTATAATATATAAATAAAACTCCTTCTTAGGAATTATTTTTATAATATTAAATAAAAGATTATATATATATTACGCGAAAAATCTTAATAGATTTAAATACGTCTTGTTATTATTAACGATACTATATTATAGTCGCTCTTTTAGGTCTAACGAATAACGATAATATTTAACTATATTATATATTTAATAGAGAAAGTTTTCGAAAAAGAAAATATTAATAATCTAAATTATCTACGAAGTTATTTATTATTAGTAATTAATAATTTATTTTAACTCTAAATTAAGATATATTTTTCCGAAGTTTATATCGTTAACGAGAATATTATTATTAAAGTCGTTTCTAGCCTAGAAATATATAATATAGATATTAAAAACTTAGTACTAGGTAAGACTATATTTTATATTTTATATTCTAATATATTAATTAATTCTTATATTAGTAATTTTAAAATTTATTAAATAGTAATAAAATTTCTATAATTTAAAATTAATTATTGATTCGTATTTATTACTAGTAAGCTACGCTTTAATATTAATAAAAAATTAATAAAAATTATTATAAATACCGCGAAGTATATAAATTTTTAATTTTTAATTAATTTATATTTTCGCCTAATTCCTTATTATCTTGAAATTAATAATTCGTTTTAATATTAATTAATTTTTCCTCGTTATTTTTTTTTTTTTTAATTATCTTTCTTTAACTCTTTAGATATAAATAACTCTAATAACTAATTACTTTTATAATTATTCTCTTTATTATTTAATATTATATTCCGAAGTTACTTTTAATATTTTCGCCTCTAGGTTATATATAATTCGTCTTTCTCTTCGGCTATAATAAATTTACGACGATATTTATTTATTTTACACTTTAGAAAATATAGTAATTTCGTTATTTAAAAATATTCAAATAATTTAAATATAATAATTAAATATTAAGAGAGAGTAATATAATTAGATAAAAAAATAAAAGATGAAAGAGTATATTTTTAAAATAGAGAAGGAAATATTATAAATATTAGAGGATCCTTTACTATAAAGACTAAATATAAATTATAAAATTTACGAGGCTCGGAGGAAGAATAAATACCTAGTTTAATATATAAATTAACTCGGTTTTATTCCTTATTATATCGAAACCTAAGAAATTCTATTAATTAGCGAGTAATTAAAAATAATAATAATTTATTATAAAGATATATTTCGTAAAGTTAATTATTTTCTAAATTTATAATTTACTCTTTAATTAAGATTTGAATAAAGATTAGATAATTAATAAACTCGAATTTAATATAATTATTTAGAGATCGCGCGGGATTGGCTTTAATAAATTTATAAATAATAAATTTAATTACTTCCCCGCCTAATATCGCGCCTTTAATAACTATAATATTAAAGTTCTTATTAAACGTAAATTGAGAGACCGGTACCGGAGTAGTAGGTATTATAAAATAATAAATAAAAGATTTTAAGAAATAGTTAAATATACGGAGTTAAATAAGTTTAAAGAGAAATATAAATATCTTTTCTTTAAAGGCGGCTATATTATTCTAATAGAATCTTATAATATCTTTTATATATTCTATTTCCTAGCGGGTATTTATTAGAACCCTAATAAATAAAGAAGGAAAATCGATTATTAATATTATAATAAATATAAAGTAATATCTTTATTACTCTACTTTTTAAGGTTTAAAACCTCGGGATATATTATAAACTATTTAATTATAGTATTTAATACTAGTTAAAGCTCTCTCTTTATATAATTAAAATCCTCTTTTAAATACTTTTTTATTTAATTCGATAAGACGGTAGTATAATATAAATTTAATATATTAAAAATAATATTTAATAAATAATATAGTAACGTAATATAATAATAAATAAATTTATAAAAAAAATAGGAGATAAATTTATTAAAAGTAAAATAATAAATACGCTAAATTAATTTAAATTATATTTATAAATAAATTATAAATTAGGAAATAAAAGGCGGGAGTAGAGACTCTTTACCCGAGTTTTAATAAAAAGAAAAATATCGTTTTAGAATAACTCTACTTATAAGTTAATATAGTAAAGATATAATTAAATATAATACGTAACGACAAATTAGGCTAAGTATCTTATTATATAGAGTATTAAAAATTTATTAAAAATTTGTTAATATAAAGTAAATATTTATATTTAATAATTACGTTATATAAAATTATATTTAATTACGTAAAGCCTGAAACTCTCGCTCGGTTATAAAAAGTATAATATTATTAACTTTTCGATACTTTACCCGTTATCCTCGACTAAACCGCCTACGGAATTAAATTTCATAATATTATAATAAATATCGTTTATGACGGGTACCTCTATAAAGTTATTTTTAAATATATAATTCTTAGATTAATAACCCCTAAAACCTATCCTCTATATCTAAATATAGATTTTTATAAGTTTTTATTTTATTAATATAACTCTCGGTTAATACCCGAGGAAAGATCGTTCCTTAAAATAACGATATAAATATAATAAATACCTACGCGACTTTAATAAAGGCGAAAAATACGTAGATATATATTTTTATATTAAGAGTAAAGTGTATCAAGACTCTCCGTTTAATATTTTAATATAACGTCGATAGGACTTAAATTAATATTTGTAAATAGGAGTATTAAAGATTAAAGGATAATAGGCTTCGTATTAATATAAAATAAAATTAAATAAATTTAATAAATTTAATTAAAGATTTAATAAACGTCTATATTTAGAATCTATAATTAAAAGTTTTAAAGGAAATTAAATACGAAGCTCCTATCTATTATTATAATAAAGTTATATTATAATAGAAGTATTAATTAATTAGTTAGGTCTTCGTCGAAGACGAATTAAAAAAGTAGGTTTCGGTATTAAGAAAACCGAGCCCTAGTAACCGAGATACCTAATATAGTTAAGTCGTAATAATATTTATATAAAAATAAAAAGATAACGCTCTCGTTATCATTATACTAATAATAAGAAGTATAATATATTAATAAAAGTAAATTAATATCTTTATTAAAATGAAATATCTTTATCTCTTCGAAGCTTTCGGTAAATTTTATCTAGTAATTATACTCTCCTAGGCCTACTATAGCCTCGATTAAAATATTTTATAATAAATATAATAGTTACCTTTTTATTAAACTCCTCTATAAACTCTAGGTTATTATCGAGTATATATAAGAAATATTAAGTATTAATTTCGTTATTATAATCTTTCTATTTTATAAGATATTTAGGGTTACTTTATATTATTCGTTTATTTAATAAATACTCGACCTCGAATAAAAGAGCTACCTACGGTTTAATTTTCATTTTATTCTTTTTAATAAAAGATAATAACTTTCTAGTATATTAATAAAAATCTTTAAACGGGTTAAATACTAGTTTTAATTAAATAATAAAGACGATAGAGTGAATTTTTATATTAAATAGTAACTCGAGATAATAAACTAGTTTATTAATTTTCTCAATTACTTTAAAAGGTCCTACGCGCTAATTAAAATACTTTTAGTATATATTAAGAATATAATAACTATAGTAAAACTTTAAATATATTAAATAGTCTTTCTTTAAACGTAGAGCCTTATATTTATTATCGTAATAAGTTTTTATAGCGATATTCGCGAATATTATAATACTATTTATTTCTTTATATTTTATATTACGGAGGTATACTAAATCTTTTTTAAATAAATTTAATTATAGTAAATTAATATCTTCCTTAATATAGAAGTCGTAAATTAAATCGTTAGGTACGAATCTAGTTATAATAATAATATTATTAAATAAATTTTAGAAATATAGTAGAATAACGATCTAATTAATATTAGGGTTATCGGTATTAAAGTAGAAATATAATAATATTTCTATAGTCTAGTTAGTATATTTAGACTAATTTTTTATTTAGAGGTATTATATTATAAAAATAAATAAATCGATATTTATTTTATAAAATATATAATATTAGAATAAATTTATAAATTTAGAGTCCCGATTATTAATAATCGCGCTAGGTATATCTTAGTTATAGTTAATTAAAGTCGTTATAAAAGTATTAGTATATATTTTAATATTATTTATATTCTTTCCCGGGATAAGAAGTACGCGCTTAATTAATTTATATATAATAATTATAAGAGTATTAAACCCCTCGTATTCTAGTAGAGCTATGATAAAGTCGATAACTATTATATAAAATAATATTATTAAGGCGGCGATAGGGTTTAATTCCTTATAAATTAAATAATATCTCGTCTAATTTAATTAATAATTAGGATAATAGTCAATATACTCGCGAAGATACTTTAATAAACCTCGAATAAATAGAGATAATATTATTTTATTATAGGTTCGATAGAATCCTCTATAAAAGTTTCCGTTATAAATAAATTTAAAAATCTCTTATTATAAAGCCTTAAGGATATATAAATATTCACGGTCTTTTTTATTCATAAAATAAATAAAACTCGATTATTCCCTAAAACGGAAGCCTTCTAGTAAATTATTTTTATTTCATTTTAATAGATCTAGAGCCTTATTTTATTATAAATCGTCGGTATAAACTTATTTAAAATACTATTTAAATTTATTATTTATCTTAACTAATATATAATAATAAGCGAAGATCTTTAGTAGTATAATTTATTACTTTATTTTATTAAATATTATAGTACTTCCGTAGAGGCTATTAAATACCTCGGTCTTTATATCGATTAATATATTTATTTATAAATAAGATAGTATATCTAATATAATATTAAACGCCCTCGATTTATATTTAATAACGAGGTTAAAACTAGATAAATATTATAAAACCTATACTAGCCTAAGATTAAACTTATCGGTCGATAATATATTAAAAATTATTTATCTCGAAATAAATACCGCGGTAGAGTAATTAATATAAATAATTATAAATAATTTTTCTAATAACTCGATTATATAATATACTTTACGAACTACCTATACGATACCTACTACTTTTAATTTAATAGGCTAGTAATTCTTTTCCGCTATACCGAGGCTTCTATTAAAAAATGTAATTAATTATACCGCGGTATATATAGGCTTCTTAGTATTATTCTCGGTATAATAAATTATAGTAGCGAATCCCTATTTCTTAAATATATTAAAATTAACGAATAATTTCCGTAAAGTACTATAATAAACTAGGAAGATAAGCGACTAGAATATATTTTATAAATCCGTAAAAATATTTAATTCTTTAAATATTAATTAATAATAAAATTTTATTACTATTCTTTTCCTAACTAAATTTAATAACTAAAGATTCGGTATTATAGAAAACTTCGGTAAAATTTACTTCGGTAATAATAAAAACTTTAGTAATACTAAAGTCTTCAATAAGATTTAATTCAATAGTAATTAATCCTAATAAAATTACTATTTTAATAATATTTTTTAAATAAATAAAGTTTTACGTTCCTATAACGGCTAAATATATTATATATACTAAGGAATAAATAAATATAATTATTCTATTAGTTTTAAAAAGATCTTAAGATTTTATAATATAATAGGGAAGTATAATATAGTAATAACTTTAATTTTATCTTCTAAAATAAATATTCCGAGACTATTAACTCTTTATTTTAATAATATAATTAATAAATAACCTAAATAAGATTTACTAGGTAATAAAAATATACGTTTATTTTATAGTAATAAAAATAACTATTATAAATACTCGATATACTTTAGTAAAGTATAATTAAAGATAATAATATCGTCTATAAATACCCTAGCGAAGGTATATAGCGGGTGAAATATTACGTCCGTTTAATATTATTATAGTATAACCTTACCTACCTTAGCCTAGCCTAACTTATCTTAGATTTAATTTAGGTCTAAACTAGTTTCCCTAATTTTATCCTAATATAGTTGGGATAGGAAATAAATAAATACTCCGTACGCTAGTTTTTATTTAAATAGTAGCTAGTCTTACTTTAGTTTTTATCCTTTATCTTTTATCTTAGCCTATTCTTATACTATAACTAGGTTATAATTTAATAAACCTAGCCGTTAGTTTAATGAACCTCTAGATATTAATCCCGTCTCTTAATATTATAAAAGACTAATTACCTAGCTAGTACTCCCTAGTATTAAGATAATTATTATAAAGGATTAATACCCTAACCCCGAAGACCGTATATAATAGTTCCTCGCCGAAATTTAAAATAACCCTACTAGCTTCCTTAATACCTTCGACTACCTATATATTTAAGCCGAGAGTAATTCCTTATTAAATACTTTATCCTTATCTACGCTTCCTCCTCCTCCTACGCTAGATATATAATCCCTAGTTTATACTATTATTTAGGTAATGGCCTAGGTCGTATTTATTATAACCTAAATTATACCTTAGCCCCCGCCCTAGGTATTCGATAAGAATATCTTTAATAATATTATTATTATAGGCCTACGCTCGTCTTCCCCCTTAAATACTTAATAATTTATTTTTTTACGATCTCGAACGCCTCCTAAATCCGAAAAGTTTTTAGATATCTCGGAATATAAAGAGGATTAAGATAAATTAGATATTTAAAAATAAACGTTAATATAATGGATATATATTAATTATAACCGCTACCCTATCGATAGCGATAAAATTATTTATATAGAGTTTAAATTAGCTATCGGTAAGAAGGTCTTTAATTTAATAAATTATTATTAAAAAGAGGGTCTTTATACTTTAACTAGCTTTATTAATTAATAAAAAAAGCTACGGGAAATATATAATAACCCGTTTAAATAAGAGGATACTCGGAATTATATCCGGGAATTTAAATAAGACTTTATACTTTTTAATAAATATTTTAATCTTATTACCTAGAAAAAAGAATATTCTCGAATAAAGGACGAATCCTTAATTAACGCTATAAAATATAATATTAATTATATTACCTAATAGGCCTTTATCTCCTAGAGGAAAATTAATAATTAACGGTTATATACCTTCGATAAATACGTCCGTATATACTCCGAAATCGACTAAGAACTTTAATAAATTAAATACCGTCTACCTCGTTAGAGTACTACTCCTATTAGATTAGGATAAACCTCGAGGAGTTTTATTATACCTCTACTAGCTTCTACCCTTATGGCCCGTTTTATTATAACGAGTATTTTTATTTTTATTACCGTAGCCCTAACCCTCCTATTCAAGGAGTTAATAAACCTCCATTCTACCTAAATTACTATTAAAGGTAAATTAACGAGAACCCCGGTTATTAAAGTTATTTACGAGAAGTAAAGGTTTTACTTTTATTATAAATCGCCTAGGTATAGTATAAGAGCCTATTTAATTAAGCCAGCTAGCCTCCGATCTAGTATTATAATTATTATCGACGACGACGAGAGTATTATAAAAGGAGTTACCCTAGACGCGGGAAAAGAATAGTCCCGGTATAAAGTCGTGTATTAAGACTATAAGTACCTAGAACCCTATATATACCTTTTTATTTATCGGCTATATTATTTAATTTACCTTCGTTATTAATTAAGTTTTCGTTTAAATCTATTATATAACTTTTTAAGACCGACCCTACTTTTTATAATAAATATATAATTATTTCTTATTAATTACGGAATAGTTAGTCTCGAATTTAAATTAAAGCCTTGATTAATACTAGTATATCCGGCTACCTTTTTATTAATTATAATTTTATATATATTTAGCGTCTACCCCTTCGCCTTCTTTATTATTCTTATATCGTCCGACTCTTTAATAACGTACCTACCGTTATAAAACGTATTATTTATATCGTAGAAGTAATTTTAAATATTTATAATTATTAGGAACGAATAATCTTCTTTATTACTAAATTTAGTTAGTACCCCGTCGTAATCGGCCTATTATACCTCTACTATTATAGAGTTACTACCGATTTCTTAAATAATTCCTTAATTTTCGCCTTATATTTTTATTTAAGAAATTATATTCTTAATCCCGTAAAAGTCTTCGTAGAAAATAAACTCTTTCTTATACCTTAAGAAAGCTTTTAGACCTAAGAATCCTAGTCCCTAGTTTTATCTAATACTAGTATAAAATAAACCCTGATTTAAAAAGAGTCGCTAGTATATAAAGAGCCGTTATTATTTATAGACGATAACGTTATTATTAAATAATTAATTCCGACTCGAGAGAAGTTACTTTAACTCTAGGTTTATTAATAGTATACCTAGTCCTAGGTTTATAAAAAGTAAACCTCGATTTAAAAAGGATTAACCTAGTCCTAGGTTTACTAGAAATAAATCTAGTCTTTAGCCTAGCCTAGTATTTATATAAAATAACCTAGAATTTAAGAGGAGTTACTTTAATTCTAGGTTTATTAATAATAAATCTAAATTTAAAAAGAGTCTTCCCCGCTTTAGTCCTAATTATTTATTCTTATAAGAACTAGCTATAATAACGAGTATAGTTATATCGTTACTACCGTTAAGTAAGGAAAGATACTTAAAATTAGGTATTATAACCTAGCCTCGCTTCGTTCTAAATTTTAATATTACGAATAACGAACCTAGTACCTAGTTATTCTTAATATATACGAGATAGGATCTCGATTATTTACCCGGCTTATTATACCTAACGAGTAAACCGCGTTTAATCTATTATTTATAGAAATCGATTAATTCCTAGGTATTCTAGAAGAAATCTCGACCTTAAGTACTTAATTTTATTAAGAATCTAGATATTATAAACTTAAGCCCCGCCTTAATTAAAATTTTAAATTAAACGTTTATAATTAAACTTAGAACCGAGTTATATTTAAAATAAATAGGGAGTTTTACCTCGCCGCCGCCGTTATTTAAGAAGAGCTTTAAACCTATCGAGATAATAAGAATATTAACCTAATTACGATCTTATCTACGCGGTATTATGAATTCTTAGACGTTTTTTCGAGAAAAGACGTTAATACCTTACCCCTGTATCGGTTATATAATTATATTATTAAGTTTAAAAAAGGGCTATAACCTCCGTTATCTAGTTTATATAATATAAATCGTAACGAGATCCTAGAACTCCGTCGTTACCTAGATAAAAATTTTAATAAAGGTTTTATTCGAGTTAATTGATTTTATATCGTGTTTTTTATCCTACTCGTAAAGAAACCTAACGGAGGCCTACGTTTTTATATTAATTACCGAGGGTTTAATATTATTATTATAAAGAATAAATATTCTTTACCCCTAATCTTAGAAACCTTAAATCGATTAAGTTATATTAAGATATTTTTTAAATTAAATATTATATTTACTTTTAATCGCCTCCGTATTAGGGAGGGCGACGAAGAATTTATAATATTTTATACCCGATTCGGCCTATTCGAATATCTTATTATATTATTTAGATTATATAATAACTTTACCTCGTTCTAGTATTATATTAACGATACTCTTCGTAAATTTCTCGATAAGATTTATACCGTATACCTCGACGATATTTTAATCTATAGCGATATCGAGGAAGAGTATAAAATCTATATTAAGTATATCCTCTAGAAACTCCATAAGGCGGGGCTTTAAATAGATATTATTAAATACGATTTCTACGTTAAGGAAATTATATACCTAGGATTAATTATTATTATTAAAGGGATTAAAATAAATTTAAAGAAAATCGATATTATCCTAAATTAATTATAGTTAGTTAATATTAAGGACGTTTAAAATTTCCTAGGATTTATTAACTTCTATCGGCGTTTTATCTATAGGTTTAATAAACTCGTTATATTATTTATAGCCCTAATTAAAAAAGGTATCGTCTTTAAATAGAGTACTCGATATTAAGTAGTTTTTAATACCTTAAAGAAGGCTTTTACCTCCGATATTATCCTAGTTTATTTCGACCCTAACCGTAAAATTATAGTAGAAATAAATATATTTAATTACGTATTTAGGGGGGTCCTATCCTAGTACGACGATTAAGATATTTTATATCTTATTATTTACTTTTTAAAAAAGTATAATCCTACCGAGTATAATTATGAGATTTATAATAAAGAGTTTATAGTAATCGTCCGCGTATTTAAGGAATAATACTTTAAACTAAAGAGATCTACTCTTCTTATCGAGGTAATATCGGATTATAAGGCTTTTAAATATTTTACTTTATCTAAGGCGTTATTTTATTATTAAGTAAAGTAGAGCGAGTTTTTATCCCGTTTTAATTATAAAATTATTTACCGGCCTAGTAAAAAAGATAATAAACCTAATATATTAATATATCGATTAAGAGACCTCCTTAAAGAGGGGGATAAATTAGATCCTAAATATTAGTATTAATACTAGACTATATTAAAAAGAAAAAACCTAGCCCTAGAAGTCCTTAAGGATTATATTTATAATATATCGCTAAATATAGCGACCCTAGCCTTAGTCCTAGTTACTTTAACTATATCGGTAATAGATCTAGAGATTCTCGTCTAACCCTTTTAATTATACCTCGTATTAATTTATATAACCCTAATAAACCCCGATATAGATATTAATTTAGAATTTTAAACCTTATTTATATCCTACGAGCCCGGACTAGATAAAAACTAGCCTATTAACCTAGATAAAGACTTATATAATACCCCGACCTATTAATTATAGGATATAATTAATTAAGCCGATTAATTCGCCCCTAAAGTCCTAGAAATATTATATTCTAAAACGCGCTATTATAGCGGAATTCCCCTCGCTAAATACGAAGATAAGGGTAAAGTTCTCTACTTCCGAGGGAAGAGATATATTCCGAATTCTAGTAAATTACGCCTTCGTTTAATCTAGCTAGTTTATAATAATATCGCGGGTAGTTACCTAGGTCGTATTAAATATTACGAATTAATTAATCGGGCTTATTAGTGGCCTAACGTCTATACTATTATCTAGCGATTCGTTAGGAATTATTATATATATCGAAGAATTAAGCCTTCCCGCTAGCGTACCTAAAGATAACTATATTTATTACCGCCCTTATAACGACGTTAGAAAGACGTCTCGATAAATTATATAGGTCCCCTACCGCTTTATACCTTTATAGGAATTATTTATTAATATATCCTAGTTTTCGTAGACCGTTTAATTAAGATACGGTACCTAGTACTAACTATATCGATAAAAGTAGACGAAGTTTACGACGCTTTTTATTAGAATATATAAAAGCTTTATAAATTACTAGATATCTTTATTTTAGATTAAGGATCTTAGTTTATATCGGAGTTTTAAGAGGCCTTATATAAGCGCCTTAAGATCGATTAACGTATATTTACCGGGTATTATCCTTAGACGGATAACTAAACCGAGTGGTTTAATATTATAATAAAATACTATCTCCGTATATACGTTAACTATATATAGGATAATTAGGTGAAATAACTCTTTAGAGCGGAGTTTTCTAGTAATAATACTAATTTTTTTAATACTCTAGCCTCGTCTTTTTTAGTTAATTATAGTTAATATTTATATATCGGTTTCGAGCCTACCGAGCCTCTACCTTAAAATCTTACCGCCTAAATATATATTTATTTAATTATTACCGATAAATTCGTAACGTAAATAGAAGCCTTAAACGACTACCTCCGCGATAAAATACTTATTATTTAAGTTATTTTTAAATCCTCGGCTAACTAACGAAGGCGCCTATATTTAATATATTTAATAAATAACCAAATATGGCTAAATACTAAGAATCTGAATATTATACGCCCTTTAATTAAACTCGACGATTATAATATCGGCCTTTTCCGAGTCTCTAAAGTTTTCGATAATCCTTTTATAATCTAGTTAAACCTTCTATATTTAATGAAAGTTTACCTCGTTTTCTATATTAACCTATTATAGTTAATAGTTAATAACCCTCTATTTAAATAAGTCCAGTCTATCTAAGAATTTATAATTACCGAAGATAATTAACGAGAGTAGTACGTTAACGGTATCTTAAATTCTAAGTATAATCGCCGTTATAGTCTACTTTTATTAAAATATTACGTTAATTAGGAAGGTTACGTCGCTACGTAGAAACTCTTTTATTACTTTACCCGTTATTAATAATCTATTAATAAGTATTATATCTCGAATCCTAGCGCCGCCGGCCTCTACGAATTACTATATATTATTTAGAGGTATTAGTATAAGGAATCTTTATTATCTTTATCCTAGTCCGATTTTTAAGAAGTTAACCCCCGCCTATACTATAACTTATTCCTTATCCGTTATCGTCCCCTCGGCTATTATTTTATATCGGCTTCGATTAATACTTTATACTACTATATAAATAAATAGTACCCTATAGCCTAGCCCCGCCGTTATCGTCTATAGATAATAATATTAACGCCTAGTCTTATTCGTATACCGCCGTTTATTCCCCGTTCTATCCTTTACCCGTTATTATCGATAACTCGAATACTCCGATACGCTTTTATTTTAACTATTTCGTAACCCTAAATAAGATTTAGGGTTACGAAATCTAATTAATTAAACTAATTATTTATTTATCTTATAGGAGCTCGACTTTAAAAAGGGGGTTATTATTATAATATAGTCTTATTTACCTTAGCCTAGCCTAATTTATTTTAAATTTAATTTAGGTCTAAACTAGTTTCCTTATTTCTATCCTAATATAGTCGGGATAGGAAATAAATAAATACTCCGTACACTAGCTCTTATTTAGATAATAGTTAACCCTACCCTAGTTTTCGTCCTTTATTTTTTATCTTAACCTATTCCTATACTATAACTAGGTCATAGTTTAATGAACCTAGCCGTTAGTTTAATAAACCTCTAGATACTAATCCCGTCCCTTAATAATACTCCGGTACTTCGGAAATAAAGTACCTACTTTAATAAAATATAATTAATTTTATAATAGAGGTAGGTTATTATACTTTTATAAAATAAAACTCAACGAAAGGTTTTTATAAAAAGATTATAACTAAAACTACTTCTATAATAAAGTATTAATAGGGGTTTCTATAATAAAAAGTTAATATAAAAAAATAATTTAAGAACGAGTAAATTATTAATATTATAAAAATAACGTTAATATATTTCTATTTATTCGAATAATAAACTAAAATATAAGTTAATATAATTAAATCGTTACTATTATTATAGTAGTAAAGTTATATTATAATAGAAGTATTAATTAATTAATTAAGTCTTCGTCGAAAATAAATTAAAAAAGTAGATTTTGGCGCTAAAAAAGCCAAGCCTTAATAATCGAGATACTTAATATAACTAAACCGTAATATTTGTTTAAAAATATATTATTTATATAATAGAAGGAAATTATATTAATATCTTTATAATCTTTTATAATAATATAATTATTAAAAATTACTATAAATAATCGCTCGGCTAGTATTATAATTATAATTATAATTACTTTTATCGCGGGTTTAATTAATTTTATATTAAGATTATAATACTAGTTCCCCCCTCTCGACTTTTATTCTCGGAAATTAAACTATTCTTTTTAATACCTCTTTATTAAATTAAGAAATTTAAATCTCCCTTTATTTATTATAAAAAACTCGCTTTAACTTTTTTTTATTATAATTATATATCCGTATTAAAATAATATATCGAATTTTAAGGATTATAAAATTAGTCCTAAATTAAACTAGTATATTTAAAATATATATAATAATAGGAAATATAATCTTATAATATTATCGGAGGAGATATATTATATAGAAAAAATAAAGAAAGGTTTATAATTTTAAATAAAAATTACGTAGATAAAAAATTTTTAATTATAATTTTAATATAATAAAATAAAATAAAATAAAGGCGGAGAAGGAAAAATTAATAAAATAAAAGTTTTAAAATATTAAAGAGTTAGAATTAAATATACGGGTAACCTAAATTATTAATATTATTAATTTTAACGACTTTTCATTTAATATCTCGTCCGAGCTTTTTAAATTATCCTTTAACTTCGATTAATTAAATATTATATATTCTTTTTTTAATATTAACGGAACTTTATAAAAAGTTATTAATAATTTATAAAATTAATATTATATTTTTATATATTTTCTACTTTATTAAACTCTTTTTATTTAATAAAGTATTTTTAATTTATATAATCGAATTCTAAAATTCTCTCGACCTCGATTTTTTTTTTTTTTATATCAAAATAAAAGATTTTTTATAAAGATATAATAAAGTTTATTAACTCTAGTAAAGAGATATAAAATATTAAATTTATTTTAATATCGGTTAAAAGATTTAATTTATAATTAATTAATCTTTTATTTTTCTTAATCGAAAATAATCCGATTTTAATATAATTTAATTTCTTATTTAATCTTTTACTTTTTATATTTTTTATTAAAAAATATATTTTATCCTCTTTCTTTAGTTAAGAATACTTTTTTTGATATTTATTTATCGTTTTTTTAATCCGAGTATTTATTTAATTAATCTAGGTTTATATATCCTAGTATAATACTTTTATATTAATTATATAAATTAAAATCTTTTACGCGTTTAGTCCTTATTTAGATTCGAGGAATATATTAATATATTTACTATAGTTCGCGAAGAATAGTATAAGTTTTATTATATTAGACTAATTATTAAATATTAATTAAATTATAAATAAAAGCTTTATTTAATTATTCTACTTTTTATTAACGTAATATTATAAATGTATTTTTATTATCTAGTTAATTCGCTCCGTTTATCTATCCGTCTATAGGTAGTATATAGTTAATATTCGTAATTTAATTCTAATAATATTAATAAGTATTTTCTAGTAGTTAAAAATAAATTATTTATCTCGGTTAAAAATAATTATTTTAGGTATTTTATAATCCTTAATTAATCGATTTAATAATATAAGGGCGATTTATTCTATCTTATAAATTTCTTTAATTAGTATTATTATAGTATATTTATTAAGTTTATTATAAATTATTATAATAGAGTTAAAGACCTCTACTACAATAGAGTCCTTTAATCTCGGTAATCTAATAATAAAATTTATTATAATATTATTTTAGGGTATCTTTAATATTAAAGTAAATTAAATTTAACCGTAGTTAATATACTTTATAGATTTATTCTATTAATATTCGATATATTTTTTAATATATTTCTCGATATACGACTATAGTCCTAGCGCGTCGTATTTTTTATAGATAAATTTTATAGTTTTAATAACTCTAGGGTATCCTTAGGCTAGATTATTATAATAATCGCGAATAATTTCCTCAAAATATCCTTTAAGAAAATAGGTTTTTTTATTATATTCTAATAATTTAATTTATAGTTATTAACTTTTTAATATTTTAATTAAAGTATCGCTTTTATATCCCTTTTTAATATTATTAATAATTCCGGGAATAAAGATATATAGCGTCGTTACTAGTTATTATATTAGGACTAGCGATTTATCCTATTATTAAATAAAGACTAGTTATATAATTACGTTCTTTTCTCCTATATAGTCTTCTTACTTATTAAATATATCGGCGCGACCGTTATTCTTTCTTAGGGTATAGAAGATTTTAAATTTATATTATTTCAATAATTCTAACTATTTAACTTATCTTCGATTTAATTTTTTTATAATAATAAAGTTAAGAAGATTTTTATAGTTTATAAAGATAATAAGATTTAAATAGTTTTTTATATAAACTCTCTATTATTTTAATACTAAAACTACTACTAATAATTCTTTATTATATATATTATAGTTTTATTCTATTAATAATATCTTTCGTAAATAGTATATAATAGAGTATTATTTATCGTTTTTTATTAGAGTATATAAGCGCCTATTATTCAATCTAAAGCGTCGGTTTCGATTCGAGCTAGTTTATTATTTTAAAAGGAATATAGTACCGGCGGCTTTTTATAAACCTCTTTAAATATCTTAAAAAATTATTATTATTCTTTTCTTTATTAGAAAGTAATATCTTTTTTCGTAATATCCGTTAATAATAAGATTTTCTTAGAGTAGTCTTTAATAAATCTTCGGTTAAAGTTTATAAATCCTAAGAAACTCTATATCGTTTTAATATTATATAGTATAAATTATTCCTTAATACTTTTAATCTTTTTAGGGTTTATATAAATACCTCTAATAATAATTATAAATTTAAAGAATTTAATTAATTCTTTATAAAATTTATATTTCTTTAATTTAAAGAGAAGTCTAGTTAGTAATAAATAAATTAGGATATTTTATATATATTAAATATATTCTTCTTTATTAATAGAGTAAATTAAAATATTAGGTATATAATTACCGTTATATCTAAATATATTTATATAATATTATTAATTAATATTTAGTAGGTTACTAGTGCGTTAGTAAATCCGAAGGGTATTATTAAATATTCGTAATAATTATATTTAGTTTTGAAAGTAGTCTTCTACTCCTCGTCTTTTTTTATTTAAATTAAATTATACGCGCCTCGAAGATCTAGTTATATAAAGATTTTTATTATTATAAATTAATTTTATAATTTATTAATATTTAATAGAGGGTATTAATTCTTTATCGTAATATTATTTAATTTTCGGTAGTTTATATATAGTCGTAGACTTTTATTCTTCTTTATTATAAAGAGGATTAAATAATTTACTAGTAATTTAGATTCTCGAATAAATTCTTTTTTAAGATTTTTATTAATATACCCGCGAAATACTCCGAGTTCTTTTTCTAATAAAGTATAAATAGGTTTAAATATCGGTTATTTACCTAGTTCGAGTTCGATTTTATAATCCTATAATTAATATTTAGGTAATACTTTTATAGTTATTTTTTTTTAAAAAAAATATTTCTATTATTAATATACTTTAAGGATATTAGGAGGTTTATTTTTATTTTTAAAAATTTTAATTTATTCGCCCTATTAAATTCTTTAATTAATATATATTAAATCGGATCCTTATATAAGGTTATCTTTATTCGAAGATAAAGTATTATAAACTTCGACTAAACTACGGTTCGATTTTTTATTTATAATTATTCTTTATAAATATATAAATATTATACTAGCGACGTCTCTAATATACGGAAATATAAATACTCTTATTTTTTAATTAATTATTAGATTATATTTCTTTAATTAAAGTATCCTTAGAATAATATAATAAATAATTATTCCTATTATATCGAAGGTAATTTCCTTATAATAATATTAAATAATAATTAATAACGGGAATATTTCTTTATTTATTCTTTTTATCAATAATTTCGACCCGTTAGTTAATTAAAATTTATATTATTTCTTCTTTTTTTAAATTAATAAGCTAGTTACCTAAATTATTATTTAAAATATAAAATTATTAATTACTCTTAAATTTATTATTATAACGATTTTATATCCGTTAACTTTTACTAGTATTTATATATATATACTATACTAGACTAAATATAAATATTATTTTAAAATTAATATATTAATTTCTTTATATTTCTCTTTAATATATAGGACTAGTCTTTTCTTAATAAAAATAGGAATTTATAATACTTTTTAGACTCGAAGTACCTTTTATAATCTTTAATTAAATAATAATATTATTTATTTTAATTATAATATTTTGTTTCTTTACTATATTTTATTAATTTCGTAACTATAATTCTTATTCTTTATTATAGTTTAGGAAGATTTAGTTCTCCCTTTTCTTAATTTAATAATACGAATAATTATCTTTAATATAATTATTTTATTAATTATAATTATATTTTAATTTTACGATATATTTTCGCTCTCTTAAATTATTATAATAATATTTATAATATTCGCTCGTATATATTAATTAGTATATCTCTTTATATCGTAGATAATATTTATTATAAATATAATTAATTTTAGAGGGTTATCTTTTCTTCTTTTTTTTCTTCGGGTTTTTCTTTTAATATAATAAACTAGGTTTTAAAATTATTAAGATAATTTATTACCTAAAATGATTTTTTAAAGTTTATTATATTTTATTTTTATTTTTATCCTTCCTTTAAATCTTCCTTTAAAATTTTATTATTATTATTATTTAATTCTTCGAGCTCTCGAATTCTTTAAATAATCTTTTTTTTAATATTCCCCTACTTCTCTAATAAATTATTAAATATAATATCGTTTTATATTAAATTCTTAGAGGACTCGGTTATATTATCCGGTATCTCCTTCTTAAATATATTTAATTATTATCGATTTATTATATTTTTCGAATAATAGTTCCTAGCGATATAGCCCGGCTTATTATAATTTTAATAATTTTAATTTTTTTTCCTTTTTATTATTATTTACCCCTTTTTCAAAATTCTTTTATAGGTCCTTTTTTAATAAAATCGAGTTTTATTAATATATAATTATACGGGTTAAATTTCTTATAGCGGTAATAACTAGCCGAATTATATTTATTATTATAAATTTTTAAATATTTTTATCCGTTAACTTCTCCGTTATAATTTTTTTTTATTACGCGTTTATATAATTTATTATTAATCTTAATTATTTATTTTATAAATATATTAAAGTCCTTTATAACGACTCCTATTTATATAAATTTACTTTTTATATTATCTTTTAATCCTCGTCGATATATTATTATAAAAGTAGTATCGTTTTAATCCGTTAATATTATATAATATTAGAACTACGCCGAGTAATCGAATATAAATCTACGCTATATTAAATATTAAATAACGCGAACTATTATACTATTTCCCTTAGATAGTTTAAATATATAATAAATTTCGGCTTTAAACCTAGAGAAATTCTCTATTTAAAATTTTATTAATAAATTATCGGTATCGTTTATTACTTCTATATAATATTTTAGGAATAATTTAACCTATTTCTATATATTACCTCTTATATAGGTTATTATAAAAGTTATTTATTTAATAATTAATATAGTATTCTTATTAAATATAAAGAATAATTAAAGTTATAATAATTAATTATTAAGTTTCTCGCGCTCTTTATAGTAATAATTTAGGCGGGTAGTTTCAATATAATCCCCTTCTTTTATAATATTACGTTTTTTAATATTATTTTAGGTATTTAAAATTAAGATTTTTAATAATCCTAAAGTATTTATCTTAAAAGTATTTAAAGTATTAAAACTCTCCGTTTAATATTTTAATATAATATTAATAAAACCTAAATGAATATTTATAGAGAAAAGTATTAAGAATTAAAGAATAATAAATTTCGTATTAATATAAAATAAAATTAAATAGATTTAATAAACTTAATTAAAAATTTAATAAATATCTATATTTAGAATTTATAATTAAAAATCTTAAGGGAGATTAAATACGAAGTTCTTATTTATTTAAAAATATATTATTTATATAATAAAAGGAAACTATATTAAAATCTTTATAATTTTTATAATAGTATAGCTATTAAGTAAGAGTTATTATAAATAATCGCTCGGTTAGTACTACGATCATAACTATAATTACTCTTATCGCGGGTTTAGTTAATCCTACGCCAAAATCGTAATAAAGCGTAGACTTGAGATAAGAAGAAATAATTTAATTATAATATAAGGAAAATATTATAATATTATAATATATACTCGCCGACCGCGTTAATTAGTATATTAAATAGATTTCTTTAATAACTCTAAAAAAGCGGCTAGGATAAATATCTAAATTAAGAATATTAAAGAAATAATAGAGGTATTAAAATAAAGAGTAATTTTTTAATAATAATTATAATAATATAAAAATAATAAATATTTTAAATTAGAATTTAAATTAGAAATCTAAGATAGATTTTATATATTTAATTCTACTAAATAACTATAGGCGATTAATTTAGAATATAGAATCGAATATTATATATATTTTAATAAAGATTAGTATATATCTAAATAACCTAAATAAAACGAGGAATCTAGATTATATTAATATCGTAAAGATATAAATTACGAGCGCGATTAATATAGTTAATAAATACTCGTAAATAATAAATATTTTTATAAACGAGTTTAAGAATTTTAAATAACCGCGAGTATTTTTAGCGCTCACGAGCGGGCCTAAATATTCTAAATAAATTAGAATTCTCGGAGTCGCTTATACTTTTATAAATAAAAGAACTAGTTTTTTCTTAACGAAAATAAAAACCTATAATACTTTTTAGACTCGAAATATCTTTCTTATCTTTTAATTAAATAATATTATTATTCGCTTTAATTATAACTTTTCGGTTCTTTATTATAATATATCTAGTTTTGTAATTATAATTATTAATCTTTATCGTAACCTAGGAAGACTTAGTTTTCTCTTTTCTTAATTAAATATTATAAATAATTATTCTTAACGTAATTATTCTATTAATTATAATTATATCTTAGTTTTATAATATACCTCCGCTCTCCTAAATTATTATAATAATATTTATAATATTTATTTATATATATTAATTAATATATTTCCTAGTATTATAAATAATATTAATTATAGGTATAATTATTCCTAAAGTTTTATTTTTTATTTTTCTCTTTTTCTCCGGGTTTCTTTTCTAATATAATAAATTAAATTTTAAAATTATCGAGGTAATCTACTACCTAAAGTTATTTCTTAGAATTTATTATATTATATTTTTATTTTTATCTTTTCTTTAAATTCTCTTTTAAAGTTTTATTATTATTATTATTTAATCTTTTAAGTTCTCGAATTCTTTAGGTAATTTTCTTTTTAATATCTCTTTACTTCTCTAATAAATTATTAAATCTAATATTATTTTATATTAAATCTTTAAAGAATTTAATTATATTATCTAGTATCTCCTTTTTAAATACATTTAATTATTGTTAATTTATTATATTTTTCGAATAATAGTTCCTAGCGATATAACCCGATTTATTCTAATTATAATAAATTATTACTTTTCTACCTTTATATTATTATTTATTTATTTTTTAGAATTCTCTCGTAGGTCTCTTTTTAGTAAAATCGAGTTTTATTAATATATAATTATACGGGTTAAGTTTCTCGCGGCGGTAATAATTAATTAAATTATATTTATTATTATAAATTCTTAAATATTCTTATTTATTAATTTCTCCGTTATAATATTTCTTTATTATATATTTATATAATTTATCGTCGATCGCGATTATTTATTTTATAAATATATTAAGGTCTTAAATATTAAATTTTATTTTTATAAACTCGTCTTTAATATTATTTTTTAATCCTCGCCGATATATTATTATAAAAGTAATATCGTTTTAGTTCGTTAATAATATATAATATTAAATTTATACCGAGTAATCGAATATGAATTTATATTATATTAAATATTAAATAATACGGATTATTATATTATTTTCGTTAGAGAGTCCGAATATATAATAAATCTCGGTTTTAGACCGAGAGAAATTCTTTATCTAAAATTTTACTATTAAATTATCGACGTTATTCGACTCTTTTATATAATATTATAAAAATAGTTTAATTTTTTTCTACGCGTTACCTTTAATATAAATAATAGTAAAGATCGTTTATTTATAAATTAATATAATACTCTCGTTAAAAGCGAAGAATAACTAAAGTTAAATAAATTAATCGTTAAATTTCTTATATTTTCTATAATATTAATTTGAGCGAGAGACTTTAATATAATTCCCGTTTTATATAATATTACGTTTTTTAATATTATTTTAAATATTTAAAACTAAAGTCTTTATTAATTTTAAAATACTTATTTTAAAGATATTTAAAATATTAAAACTCTCTATTTAATATTTTAATATAGTATTAATAAAACCTAAATTAATACTCTTAAAAAGAAATATTAAAAACTAATAAATAATAATCTTTATATAAATAATTATATATAACTATAAAAATTAAACGAATTTAATTAATAATTTAATAAATATTTATATTCAAAATCTATAATTTAAAATCTTAAAGTATTATAATCAAGGTTCGTTTCTAACTTTAATAGATTTAATATATTTAGTAAATTAAGAGCTCGTTTACTATTTAGTATATTTTATAAATTAATAAATAAATAAGCGCTCGATTATTTAATATAAATAAAATATAATCGAGTAAATAAATAATACGATTTTCTTTTACTATATAAATATCGTATTTTTTTAATAAATAAAAACTTTATATTTAACTTCCTTAAAACTTTTAATCCTAAATTCTAAATATAGATATTTATTAAATTATTAATTGAGTTTATTAAGTTTATCTAGTTATATTTAATTATTTATATAAAGATTATTAATTAATTAATTAATTAATTTATATACCTACTCTAGTAAAACTACTTTATTAATAAGGGAGTTCCGCGAATACTCTTTTAATAGGGTTACTAGCGGCGCCTATTAACTATTAAAGAAACCTCGTTAGTTAAAAACTCTAATTTATCGATAATTTATTTCCTCTTTTTACTAGTTAGTAGCCGATAGTTATAATTATTTTAAAATATTATTTATCCTTCCCTCCGTTTCTTTTTTATTTTAGTTTTAGATTTTATTTATTTATTTTATAAGCCTATAGGCCGCTTTATTATAAATTTATTAAATAATTAATATTTACGGCCCTCTAGCCGGTAGTTTCTTTTTTTCCCCTCTTCTTTATAAGTCTAGGTATATCGCTAGGTCCTAGCGGTAATTTAAATTATACTAGTTATTCTTTAATAAAAGAGAATTAGCCGAGTTATTTTATTTTGATTATTTACCGCGCGGTTATATATATATTTTAGGCCTATATTAATATCTTCCTAAAATTATATATATTTATTTATTCTATTAGCTCCGTTTTATCCCTAGCTAGTTCCGGGTAAAATAATAGTATATACTTTATACTCTATTTTCTTTATTTATACTAGTAGTTAGCGCTACCGACTATAAGTATTTTTATTCGGTATAAGAATTTATTTAATCCGATTTTATTATATTTTAGTTATATTATTATAAAGTTTTTAATCTTCTTTAGTTAATTATAATAATCGAATCGGTCTCCGAATAAATCTCTCTTTTAAGCCGGGTTAATAATTTATATAAAAATCGTTATTTTATAACTCTTTTATTTATTTAGTTATTATTAACGGGCCTAGTTTTTTACTTTTTAATCGATAACTTTAATATCTTAATATTCTTCGATATCTTCGATTAGGTTTATCTAGTCTTTTCTCCTCTTTATAGTTATAATTACTTTATATTATTTTTTAAATCCTAGGACACGAAGTACCTAGGTTTCTTTTTCCGTCGATAGTATTAAAGATACTTATTATTACCTACCTCCTCTATACTAGAGTTTATTCTAGATCTATATATTTTTTATAATTATAACTAAATAGGTCCCTCGACTAGTTTAATATCGTATTACTAGGCGGTCTAATTAAAGGTCGATTAACGCGATTATTAATTTAACCTCGAGTATTAGAATTAAAATAACTTTAAATACTCCTAGGACCGTTTTAAAGTAGTTATTTTAAATAATTATTAGTTTCTTTATATATCTCTTTATAACCTCCCTCGTTTTTTTTAGTTAGTATTATATCGGAGCCGTAAATATTAATATTAATCTAATTATTATATTATATACCGTTTTATACTTCGCGAAGGTAGCGCTCTATATCGAACTAATTACTTATTTTATAGCGCGGCTCTAGTTAATCGTTTTAATTTTAATTTAGGTTAGATATAATCCCTATTTTAATTTTAAATTAACGTATAATTTTAAGACCTTAATATTCGCTTTAAATTCGATAACTACGTTCCTAAAATTTATCGTTATTTCTATATTAAACTTCTTCGGTATTCGAGATATATAAATTAGCTCGTACTTCTAGAGGGTAAATAATACTTTATAAATAATTATTTACCCTAGGTAGATATCGTAGGCCCGTTTTAAATTCGTATAATTCTTTTTTATACTCTCGCTATAGGCGAGTAAGTAGATATCGTTTATAAATCCTCTAACCTATATTAATAGGTTTATTTTAATATACTCCTCGAGTAATAATATATTAAAAAATAGAAAGAGTATTAGTAAAATAAGTAATTTTTATAAGATACCTATTATTACCTCCTCTATTATACTCGTTCTTTTTTTAAATATTACGGATATAGCTTTATTCGATAGAAAGTTTATTATCTAGTTAACGATTAGGCTAGGTACGCTTTTTATTCGTAAATTATATAATAATCTTTTATATAAGATATTATTAAACGCTCCCGTTATATTTAATAATAATAGGTTTACTACCTTTCCCCTCCCGTTTTTACTATAGTTCTATATAATATATATTATATTTATAAGGGTCTCTAGCGCGGTTTTTATTAAACGCTTTTATCTAACTTTTATTTATTATAGTAATAGTAATTCGTACTCCTCCGCTATATTATTTAACCTTCTAGAGATAATTATTTCTAGCGCTTTACTAAATATATCGAGGAGTATAATAAACTTATATAACTTTAACTTTAAATAGTCGCCTTTTTCGATTTTTTAAAAATTATTATATTAGTTTTCTTAAAGTACTTTTAGTAGTATCTTTATTTAAGGTAGACCTAAAATAAATAAATAATAACGTTTATTACTCCCGTTTTTATTATAATTTTTAGGAATTAATTCGGGATTCTAGTTATTCCTAGCGCCTTATCGGTAGTTAGATACTATATTATTTTATATACTTTTATCCTAATTATTTCTTAGTTTATTTTAACGGGCTTTAAGTATTTTATTCCGTCGATATTATTTAAATTTATTATTAATAGAGGGGGGAATAAAATTCTTTATAAAGTTTTTATTTTACCCTCGAAATCTCTAGTTTTTCCTCCTCTATTATCTTTAATAATTAGGAATTAAGGGAGTTTTTTAAAATAGTTATTTTTCTTCTTTCTTTATCTCGCGAGTTTTTATACTCCCGCCGGCTTTAGCGAGGCTTTATATATATTCTCCCGTTAAAAAAAAATTCGTTCTTTAAATTATATATATTCTTTTATTATTTATTATATTTAGGGCCTTCTTTATCTAAGTATTTTAACTTCGTTTATACTCCTTTATATATTTCTTTATCTTTAATATAATATTAATATAGGGGGAGTTCTAGTAAAATTTAACTTCTTAATATAAGCGGGTTTATAGAATTATAAACTCGATGATTTTTTAAAAACCTCCTATTATTTTATTTAAATATTAATCGATATTTTTATTATTTTTAAACTTTAGTTTCCCTAGTACCTAGTAGAGGGACTTTATACTTTATTATATTTCCTCTTAAATAGCGTTATCCTTAATTTTTTTTTAGGTATAATAAATATATAATATTACCCCTTTCTATATTTACTCGAATTCCGTTATTATTAATTTATAGTCGGAGTTATAATATAGGTCTTCGCGGACTATAAAGTTATTTATAACCTAGTATACTCTTCTTATAAAGAATAATAAATCGATTATATTTTCTTATCCTCGGGCTTTTTATATAATAGATATTTTTAATAACTTTAATTTTATTTCCCTCGACTTTATTATCCCTAGGAGATAATCGGTTATAATATAATATATATATCGCCTAGTATTATTCTAGCTAGAGTAGTAGAGGTTAAAATTCTTTAAAAGAATATATTCGCTTTCCTCTACTAGCGCTTCCTCTAGTAATAATAATATTAACGGATTATTAATCGAGGTATATTATATTAATAATAGGTTATATATATTATAAATCTATATTTTTTTATAATAAGGGATTCTTTAACTAATAGCCTCTTTCTTTTTAATTTTATTCGATCGAGATTCCTTTTTATTCCTTCGCCCTTTAATATAATTTTTATAAAGTATAAATCGCCTCTATAGTAGATTAATTCTTAATTATTTATATCGATCCTTTTATTTATATAGAAATATATATAGGTCTTTAGGCCTCCTTTATATACTAGGTAAAAATAATTAATATTATTATTATATAGCGCCTAGGTAATAGGGTTTTAACTAGGCTCTTAAATAACTAAAATATTAATATTTTTAATTTATTTATTTTAGAGTAACTTTATTATTAATTTCGATTCCTTTTTAATATTATATTATATAATTTTAAATTAGGTACTATAATTTATTATATATTAATATTATATCCGTAAATTCCTCGTCTATTTCCTAGTTATTTAATAGTATTAATTCTAGCCGGTTTTCGTTTAATTAATCGAATATTATTCTTAGAAGGTTATTTAGGACTTAAAGGATTACTTACCTAAGTACTATTATTAGCCTATTATTTTATCTCGGTTTCTCTATTTTCCTAGGTATAGTGATAACGTTTTAAACTTTATTAATTATATTCGTTATTATTTTCCTCTTCCTCGCGTCCCTAGCCGGTATTAATATAAATTTATTATTAATTAATTATACCTAGGAGCTTAGAGTTATTATTCTCGGTAAAGCCGCGAATTACCTAGATTTATTCTCTAATCTTTATTAAATTCGGTATATTTTTTTTTACCTAACTAGGTACGCTTTACTCTAAAATTTATAATATTTAAAATAAACCGCGTAGCGCTTTTCCTTCGGGCTTTTAATAGTATATTCGTATAATTAATATAATTCTATATATATCCCGTATTTAGGTTAATTTTTATAAATTAAAATTATATAATCGTACCCCTAATAGTTAAAATATTAGCTCGGGTTATTTATTCTCTCCTATCTTTTATATAATAATAATTATTCGCTTTTTAAAAACCCGTCCGTTATTAATCTATTTATTATATCTAGGTCCGGGATTTTAAGAAAGAGTATTAAATACTTTTTTTTATAGTTATATTTATTTAGTTTAAGGGCGAACCTTAATTATTTTATATTTATAATATTTAATCCTAGGTATAGCCTATAGTTTTTTTTTTATAATATCTTTATTATTATTTTTTAATTATTTATATCGATGGCCTTTTTCCTTATACTATATATTATTATTATATAGGTTTATCTTAGTACTCTCGCTAAAGGGTTAATACTTTTTATTTATTTAATTATTTTCTTTAACTTTTACCTTACCTCTATCGTTATATAATATAAAACGAAGTCTCCTCTCGTTATTTATTTTACCCCGATAATCGACTCCGCTACCGAGTAGGCTTCGTTCGGGAATATTTTAATTAATTAAGAATTAATTACCTTCCTAAATTATCCTCTAATCTTAGTATTATTTATTTTAATTATTAACTACTTCGCCTTCGCGCTAGTCGCTACTATAAAGGGAGGGGGGTTCGTTTCGGCTATATATTTTAATAAAATAAATATATTTCTACGAGTAATATTAGCCTAGTTTTATATTAATAATATAGATATACTCCTCGCCCTAAATTTTTAAACTTTTTATTTTAGCGACTCTATTTAAGCTAGTTAAAATATACGTTTTTCTACTAATTTTTATATATAATTAAGAATTATTCTTAATATAATCTACGTTAATTATAATTTACGGTATATTATTTATTATATCTCTTTATACTTTATATCTTTTATAGTCTTTATTATAATTATTATTAATTCTTCTAATATTTTTATACCCTCTTTATATTCTCTTATTCGATTACCCGTCCCCTTTATTTATTACGACGTCTTCGTTATATTAGAACGCGTTAATAGCCCGCGTCTACCCTCTACCCTAATACCTCGAGTATTATCTCTATTTTTTTTATTTCTTTTTATCTCAATTAATTTCGTACCCTTAATAGAATTTTCCTCGTCGTATAATACCCGTATTTTAAGATCCTTTTTTTTCTTAGACTATAAAATCACGTTTTTTATAAAGACTATTATTTATTAATCTTTAATACTTATCTTTAAGAGTATTAATTTAGGTTTTATTAATATTATATTAAAGTATTAAATAGAGAGTCTTAATATTTTTAATATTTTTAAAATAAATATTTTAGAATTAATAAAAACTTTAATTTTAAATATTTAAAATAATACTCGAAGACGTAATACTATAAAAGATAAGGACTATATTAAGGTCTCTCGCCTAGATTAATATTATAAAAAACCTAAGAAATTTAATAATTAATTTATTTAATTTTAATTATTCTTCGCCTTTAATAAAACTATTATATTAATTAATAAATAAATAATTCTTATTATTATTTAGATAAAAGGTAACCCGTAGAAATAAATTAAATTATATTTAAAATATTATATAAAAGAATTAAATAATATTAATAATTTAATAATAAAACTTTAGATAAAGAATTTCTCTCGGTTTAAAATTAAAATTCATTATATATTTAGACTTTCTAATGAGAGTAATATAATAATTCGTATTATTTAATATTTAATATAGCGGAAGTTTACGTCCGATTATTTAATATAATTTTAATATTATATAATATTAATAAATAAAAAAATACTACTCTTATAACGATATATTAATAAAAATTAAAAATTAATATTAAAGATAAGTTTCTAAAAATAAGAGTTAATATTTAGGACCTCGATATATTTATAGAATAAATAATCGCGATAAATAATAAATTATATAAATATATAATAAAGAAGTATTATAACGGAGAAATTAACGAATAAAAATATTTAAAAATTTATAATAATAAATATAATTCGGTTAATTATTACCGCCGCGAGAAACTTAACCCGTATAATTATATATTAATAAAACTCGATTTTATTAAAAAGAGATTTATAAAAGAATTTTAAAAAGAGGGTAAATAATAATATAGGGGAAAGAAAATAATAATTTATTATAATTATAATAAACCGAGTTATATTACTAGGAATTATCGTTAAAAAATATAATAAATTAATAAAAATTAAATATATTTAAAAAAGATATACCGAATAAATAACTAAATCTCTTAAAGATTTAGTATAAAATAATACTAAATTTATTATATTAGAAAAGAAATCCGAAGAAAAGAAAAAAGAGAAAAAATAATTCTTTAAAATTAATTAAATTTATAATAAATATTATCTACGATACTACGAAATATATTAATTAATATATATAAGTAAATATTATAAATATTATCATAATAATTTAAAAGAGCGAAGGTATATCGTAAAATTAAAATATAATTATAATTAATAAAATAACTACGCTAAGGATAATTATTTATAATATTTAATTAAGAAAATAAAAAACGAATTTTCCTAAATTATAATAAAAATTAATAATTATAATTAAGAAATTAGACGGGTTATTGATAAAAAAAAAATATAATTAAAACGAATAATATTATTATTTGATTAAAGGATACGAAAGGTACTTTAAATTTAAAGAATATTATAAATTTTTATCTTCGTTAAGAAAAAACTAGCTCTTTATATTAGAGAGAAATATAAAGAGATTAATATATTAATTTTAAAATAATATTTATATATAATTTAATATAATATATATATACGAATACTAGTAAGAGTTAACGGATATAAAGTCGTTATAATAATAAATTTAAAAATAAGTAATAATTTCGTATTTTAAATAATAATTTAAATAACTAGTTTATTTATTTAAAAAGAAAAAGAACGAGTTTTAATTAACCGACGGGTTAAGATTTTTAACCAAAAAGAGTAGATAAAGAAATATTCCCGCTATTAATTATTATTTAATATTATTATAAGGAAATTACTTTCGATATAATTAAAATAATATTTTAATATTTTATTTTAAGAATATTTTAGTTAAAGAAATATAATTTAATAATCGATTAGAAAATAAGAGTATTTATATTTCCGCGTATTAAAGACGTCGCTAGTATAATATTTATATATCTATAAAAGATAATTATAGATAAGAAGCCGAATTATAATTTAATCAAAGTTTATACTATTTTATCTTTAAAGAAGGATAATAATACGGTTATACCGATTTATTTATTTATAATTAGTTTTCCTTGGTACCGAAGTCTACCTATACTAGTAATTCGCTTTAAAAGAAGATAATGAATTAATTATTACCACTTTATAGAATATAACTTTATTAATTAGTAGTAACGGTATTTATACGTTTTAATAAGTGTTATACTATATTTATTAGACGTTCGATCCACTAGTTATATAGTAGTACTAGTAGTCGAATTAAAATTATTCGATAACGTCCTTTTATCCGTACCCCGTCTTCTTTACTAGTTTATTTCGGTGGAATAGAATATAACCTATACGATAATTTTATTAGAATAAAATACTACCTCCTTCTTCTCTACCGAAGTAGATAACTCTACTATACTAAAGCCTACTACGATAATATTAAGACTATAAATATTATACTTCGGTATACTATACCTAGTTATCTAGTATAATTATAGAAACCTTCCGCTATAATATACTAGTCTATTAAAGTAGGTATTACTATAATTATATCTTCGGCTTTAGCGAATCTATTATATAATTCGCCTAGAACTATACTATATCTTTAATAAAATCGGTTAAGTATCGACTTTCCTTAAAGGGGAGAAACGCCGCTAAGATAATCTAGAGTCGTACTAGACTTAACCCTATTCAAATCCTTATATATTACTATTTCTTATATAAATTTCATATACGGTTATTCGTTATATTCTATCTATTTATAGGAGTATTAAACGTTTTATTTTTAAAGTCGAAAAAATAAATAAAAATTAATTCGTCTTTAATAAAAGTAAATTATAAAGAATTATTAATTTATTAACTCTTAACTTTTTTACCTCCGTAAAACTATTATTATAATATCTAGTAATATCGCTAGTCGTAATACTATAGTCTTAGTATTCTAGCTCGACGAATTTATATAATCGGGCTACACTTTCACCGGCGAGGTCGACGATATTATTTATTATATTATTAATTATTTTATTCGGCGGAATTTCCGGTCTATCTAACCCCTTCGTAGTTTTAATCCTCGAGAGTAATAAATATAGTTAAAGTCTACTAAGGTACCGAGCTAATTAAACGATTAAATTATTAACGTTATTATTTTTTATACCGTTATAATACGTTTTTAAACTAGTATTTAAGCGACTCGATAATCTCTTAAAGTACCGGCGTTAATTAGAAATATACCTCCTTCGTCCCCGCCAAGTTCTAGGTAAACGCCTTCTTCGTTATTATTATATTCGATATCGCTATTAGGATATTCTATTAAATAGACCTCCGTAGAAAATATAATCTATTAAAGACCCCTCGGATTTAACTAATAACCGTAGTAATCTTTAACTATAACGAACGCGGGCTTTAATAAAATATAATTTATAAAATTTCATAATTTTATTATAAACTTTATAGCGGTATCTCCCGAAGGCTCTTTTAAACTATTAAGACCCTAAGGCCTATAAGATCCCTAAGGCGATAATACTACTTCTATTATATCGAAATAGAATATAATTAACCTCGGATTCTTCGACTCTATATATAATAGTAAATCTATTAATATAGGGTCTAGTCTCGAGTATATTAATAAAGAAATTTATTTCCGCGATATATATTTCTTTATCGAGCGAGCTAAGGACCTAGTAATTATTAAAGATATTATAATATATAAAAATCTTTAAATTTACCTCCGCGGTATTATTTTAAAATAGTATACCGTTAAGTTTTTAGACGCTAAAAAAAGACTATCGAAATATAATACTATTAATATTAATATTACGGAATAAATTTAATTATTAACGGGAAGATTTAAAGAGCCTTCGAATATAACTATTAATATTATCTTTAAGGAATATTATTTTATAAAAGATACTAGCAGCCGTCGTAAACTACGTAAATATATATAGAAGATTTTAAGGTCTATTAAAGATACGGGAATATTACTACTATAAAATTAACTTAATATTATTTATAATAAAATTAATTTTAAGTTACGACGTAATATTAAGAGGCCCGAGAATAATACTATTATTAATAGTTTTCTAACGAGCCTCGATAACTATAAATATAAATAGTAGGCTCTAGTATCTAGAAAATTAAATAAATAGAATCGATCGGTTCCGCCGAACCGTAGTAATAATAATATTAATAATAACTACGGATAGTGTCAGCCTTAGTAGTATAGTTAATATTAAAACTTTCGTTAACTTTTTATTTCTTATCGTCCTACCGAAGGTTTCGGTAGAGGTTATAGACCTTTATATAACGGCGTACCTCTTTATAAAAGTAATAATACTTCCTACGGAAATAATTTATATAGGTTTTTTTCGTCTTCTTCGTCTTCCTTTTAGCCTTAATAAAATAATATTAATTAATAATAATAGTAGAATTCTAACCGTTTATAGCCTCCCGTAAAATAACTATAAATAATAAATAAAAACTTAAATCCGTTATTTAGGTAGAAAATATTCTCTCTTAAATACTAAGATTAAAGCTCTAGAGTAAAAAGATTCTTTAATAGAAATTCTTTTAGGAAACTCTTTTCGACTTAAAGAACCTACTATATTAAAAACTAAAAAGTTATTAAAGACGTCGGCCACGATAAAGATTAATCTATAAAAGTCTTCCGCTAGACCGAAAGTCTTTATAACGAAAATAAAAATAGTTACTATAATAACTAAAAAGATATTTTTTATTAAAGTACTACGTGGGTTAGTAAATATATTAAGGATATTATTAATTTAGAGGAACCTTATAAAGAGATAATTAATAATCTTTTTATCGAATAATATATTATAAAAGTAATCGACACGACTATTAAAGTAGTTTACTAATTATATAAATAGTTATTTTCTTCTAATAATAAACTATATATATATTCGATAATACCGTAAAATATAGTAAGTTCTACTATAGCTTCTATATTAATGAACTTCGAAATATTCGTCTTTTCCGTCTCACCGAATTCCGTAACTAGGGTTATTAAATCTATATCTATTAACGGAGTTACTCAAGGCTATATATTTCGTAGTTACCGATATATTATTATTAAGGTCTCTATAAAGCTATATAATTAACTCTACGAATTCTATTTTAATACTAGATATATTATAAACTTTATAGACCGATAGTTTTTAAAGAATTTTATAGAACTCGGCCTATAGGTTAAGGTCTATAAAATATCTACGGTTATAAAAGTCCGTGGCTTAAAATCGAATAACTATAATATTAATAAATTCGTTAGTATCCCTATATATATTCCTAGTAAAGATAATAATATCGCCTTAATTACTAGGGAATTATATATCGTCGACGAACTATCTATTAAAGTTTTAATAGGTATCGATATTATAAAACTAGAAGAAATTATAATTAATACTAGTAGAGACCTAGTTATTATTATATATTATAATAACCTCGAAGTCCCTATTTCTATAATTACGAAGGGTACTAGGATAAATACTACTATAATTAGTAAATTCCGCTATACCGTACTAGTATATATAGATATAGTTATTATAGTTAAATTTATAAAGTCGGAGTTTCTCTAAGATCGTGATCTACTATTTAAACCTTATTAACTTAATATACTAATAGTGACCGCATATATCGTTAACTATAATATAGATAGAATTATAGTCCGGAATAATATCGATCTATTTATAATTATTAGCCGATATATTAGGCTAGGAAAAGTAGTTAAATACGAAGTAATTAAATACTTCTAAGTTAGTACCGTATATACTAACTTAGTTATAAGGTTACCGAAGACTTTAGTATTCAAGTTTTTAATTAAATCCTACTTTAAGGCCGGTCTAGTTATAGTAATAATCTTTAATATAATACTAACTCCCCGTATATTTAATTCGATAATATCGAATACTCTAGGTTTTATAATTTCTAGTTTAATATTTACTCTATTAAATTTATCTTCGGTAAACCTCTTTTAGAATATATTATTAAAGTATATTTTATAAAAGGCTTCCGTAGCGCCGAACGTTTTATCTTAACTAGAGATACTATACTTTATAAATACTATAATTTATAGGAATAATATTTCCGCCTTTATAATTTCCGACGTCGTCGATTCGTTTCTAGATCTATAGAATTGAAGATATTAGAAACGTAGCGAATATCCCGGAATCTAAATAAATAAAGATTCTTCTTATTAGTAATTAGAAACAACTCTATAAGGCCGGCTAAACTCGTATATATCTACTAAATAAACGGGATAAAGAGGTAATTAACGAAACCTTCGACGAGTTATATTAATAGAGAAGAATAAAGTAAATTATTATAATAATATCTTTCTCCTTCCTATATTTTATAGTTTAGAAAGATATATTGTCCGGGCCTAAAGAACGCGTAGTCGTCGATATTAAAATATTAAATAAAATTACTATACCTAATATTTATCTAGTTCCCTTATAAACGGAAATCCTAGTACTTTTAATAAATACTATATATATCTTAATAATCGACGCCGCTACGTTCTTCTATTAATAGTAGGTTAAACGATATTATCGATACCGTTTAATAGTAGCTATTTATAGAGGTTAAGAGATATTTAACGTCTTTATTATAAGTTACCGGAACTCGCCTATTTATATTTAGCGAATAATCGACCGTATACTTCGTCTATACCGAAAATTCTATCGAGTATATATAGATAATATCGTTATTTTCTCTAAATCCTTAATATAATATATCGAGTATTTAATACTAGTGTTCTAAGTACTATTAAATATAAATATTTCTATTTCTATTAAAAAATCTTTCTTTAACTACCTATCCGCCTAGTTTTTAAATTAATATATTAATATTTTAAATCTTACTATATCTAAAGATAAATTAGTAATTATACGGAATCTTTAGTTTCCCCGAATACTCTAAGTATTAAAATAGTATTTTAGAATAACGGGCTACCTAAAGTAGTATATTCTATATTATATAATAATAATTAAGCCTCTATAGGACCGTAAAACGTTATTAAATTAATATTATCGGAATATATAAAAGGAAAGTATATAGGGTAATACTCGTAAATCTACTATAAAAAGATCTCTCGTCGATATATTTATACTAGCGGAACTTAACGCCTATAAATATTTATAGGAGCTCTTCGCTAGTTCTACTATACTATATTATACTAATTTAAAGAGACCGTTATTTATTAATCTAGATACTAATAAGGAGTAGGGATTCGGTATATATATATATTATATAAAAGACGACGATACTACTAAAGCGCCGAAGTAGAAATTACTATAACTTATTCTTTTCTTATTAAAGTAACTAACTTCTATTAAAATAAAATACTAATTAACCGAACTAGAAATAACTAGTATCGTTTAGGTTATAAAGAAGATTCGCTATTTTATCGAAATAATTAATAATACTATAATTATCTATACCGACTATACTTCTACTATAAATATAGTACGGTAGATTTCTATAAATACTATCTTTATTAAGAAGTTAAATTTTAGGTTAATCCGTATATCCGAATATTTATAAAGATTTCGAATTAAACTAAAATATAAACCTAGTAAAGCGAATATTATCCTAGATACTCTATTATATTTTACTAGTCGATTATACCGCCCCGAAATAAACTAGTTAATCCTTAATGTATTTTTAGTTTTTCTAGTTATTATTATCGCCGTTAACGAGGACTTTAAAGGCCGAGTCTATAATAATTACGAAATAGAAGTATATTAGGTTAGGATTATAACTACGGTAGTAAAAAACGCCGTACTCGGTAAAAATATAACTAGACTACTATATAAACTTATTAATAATCTATTCTACTTCGACGATATCGAATATAGGTATAGACTTCGCTTATATTTACCGACTACTCTAGAATATAAAGTATTCTAGAAGATTAATAATAATATAGAGTACCCTAGCTACGCTAGGACCTATAAGAAACTTATAAATAACGTTTATATATTTAATATATTAACGAAACTATATAAATACCTTAGATACTACCTCTACTATTAGTTATATTAAATACTATATCGGTAAAGCGGTGAGTTAATATTCTACTGAAAAAGGCGGAAAAGGCGCGTAGATCTATTTAGTTTATATACTAGCCCTAGAGATCGATTTAATACCTACTTTCGTCTAAAATATCTAAATACGCATTTAGTACCTCGACTCATTTTGAATAATTTTAAATAAATTAGAATAAACTAGTCTAAGTAGTACCGGTAGATAATTAGATATATATAACTATAAGTAAATTATATAGACTATAATACCGCGCTAGCTTAGAGAGTATTACGCGCGTATATAATTTTTATAAATCGACGTAATTTAAAATCGAAATTAGACTAGCGTAGTTATAGCGCTCTATATAGCCTTAGCGAGCTACCCGGCGCTAGTAGAAAATCACGGATTTAAAATCTTAAATCCGAAGTTACTATTTTTAGGGTTTTTATTAAAAAATAAAATTTTATTTTTTTTATTTTTTTGAATATTCTCTTTTCGTTATTTTTCCGCCAAAAGCTAAGAAAATACGGATTTAGTACCTCGACTCTTCTCGTACGGGCTCCCGCTTTACCGATATAAGATATTAATTTTATAGATCTCTATAGCCGATCTACTTACCTACTAGGCCTTTCTATATAATAATTATTAACTTTATTCTAGTATTACTAAAGACTTCTATAGTAGAGGAGGATTACGTTATATTTATTATATATAAATTTAGTAAAGTAGTAATACTAATTACGGGTTAAATAAATTAGAGCGGGCCTTAATAGGCCTACCGGCTACTAACTCGACTACTCTTATTAAATTAGGGTCTACTAGCCGTTATTATCTTTAATCGAGACCGTCGGTTTATCGGTTAACTATAGAAGTAGATTATAAATGAATTTAAAATCGATATACTATATTTAACTACCTATTACCCTTAGATTAACGGGTAGTTTAAAAAGTTAAATAAAATTATCGAGATCGTATTACGCTACTTTCTTTTAATAATTAACTATAATAAATAACTAGTAGTACTACCGTAGTTATCCGCGGCGTTAAATAATTCTACTAAATATAATAGTATACGCGTATTACCGATAGAGGTCCTATATAACTTTAAGATTAAGAAACCGCTAGATTTACTACGAATTAATAAACTTAGCCTTAATAATCTTAAGGTAGTTAATATTTTAACTACTCCTACGGAAGTTTTCTAGGATATTAAATACCGAGAAAGCGCTTTCCCTACTACCGTCTACCGCCTTAAATATATCGACGTTTAAGACGTTATTACTTTTACTTTAATCTATATAAAAGAGTAATATAACGTCCACTATAAATTAATATTCTTTAAGGTCGGTGATTTAGTATATCTACGATTATACCGCGGATATTAAATAGTTAGTGTACTCTCGAAGAAAATAAAATAATAATTTATAGGCCCGTTCGAGGTTATCGAACGGATTAAGAGGTTTATATACCGTTTAAAACTACCCTCTATTATAGTTATTTATAACGTAGTATTAATAGTTTACCTCGAATTAATAATAGTATTTAACGCGGATCCCTACGGTAGATACACTATAGTACCGCTACCGATTATCGTTAATAACGAGGACGAATTGGAAATAGATAAACTACTACGGAAATAATAATATCGATTTAGGAAAACTAAAAATATAATTATATAGTACCTTGTTCGTTAAAAGGGATATAGGCCTAAAGATAATAAATAGATATCTATTAAATAACTATAATATATTTTAGTACTAATAAACGAGTTTAAACGAGTTTATAATTAATTCGCTAGGATAATTTACTAGCCTTTCGGCTTTAAGGAAGGTCTTTCGGTTTATTAGAAATACCCTATTATTATTATATTAGGCTTATTCTACTTAATGGAAATACCCTATTATAGGTTTATATTATCGGGGCGATAACTTTGTTTATAAAGTAGTAACTGATATAGTTATACCGATTTATTTATTTATAGTTAGTTTTCCTTAGTACCGAAGCCTACCTATATTAGTAATTCGCTCTAAGAGAAGACAATTAATTAATTATTACTACTTTATAGAATATGACCTTGTTAGATAACTTTATACGAGGATCTAATTTAATATATATTAAATAAAGACGTTAATAAAGCGAATAAATAAAAATTTCAAAAAATAAAAACGAATATTCTAATATTCTTAAAAATATTCTTAAAGAATATTAACGATAGAAGTATCTTTTTTAGGAAAAAATAACTATAAAAGTATTATTTAAATATTAATTATAAGATTATAAAATCGAACTCGAACTAAATAATTAATTAATATTTAGACTAATTTATACTTTATTAAAAAATGAACTCGGAGTATTTTACGGGTATATTAACGAGAATTTTAAAAAAAGATTTATTCGAGAATCTAAATTATTAATAAATTATCTAATTCTTTTTATAATAAGAAAAGATAGAAGTTTACGGTTATATATAAACTACCGAAAATTAAACGATATTATAATAAAGAATCAATACTCTCTATTAAATATTAACGAGTTATAGAATTAATTTATAATAATAAAGATCTTTATATAATTAAATCTTCGAGGTATATATAATTTAATTCGGATAAAAAAAGGTAAAGAATAGAAAATTATCTTTAAAATTAAATATAGTTATTATAAATACTTAATAATACTCTTCGGATTTATTAATATATTAATAATCTACTAAATATTAATTAATAATATTATACGAGTATATTTAAATATAACGATAATTATATACCTCGATAATATTTTGATTTACTTTATTAATAAAGAAAAATATATTTAATATATATAAAATATCCTAATTTATTTATTACTAGTTAGACTTCTTCTTAAATTAAAGAAATATAAATTTTATAAGAAATTAATCGAATTCTTTAAATTTATAATTAATATTAAAAGTATTTATATAAACTCTAAAAAGATTAAGAGTATCGAAGAATAATTTATATTATATAATATTAAAACGATATAAAGCTTTTTAGGATCTACGAATTTTAATAGAAAATTATTAAAGATTATTCTAAAAAAGCTTTATTATTAATAAATATTATAAAGAAAGATATTATTTTCTAATAAGAAAAAGAATAATAAGAATTTTTTTATATATTTAAAAAGGTTTATAAAAAGCCGCCGGTACTATCTTCTTTTTAGAGTAATAAACTAACTCGAATTAAAATTAATATTTTAAACCTCGCGATAAAAGTTTATATTCTTTAAGAAAAGGATAATAAATAATACCCTATCGTATATTATTCGCGAAAGATATTATTAATAGAATAGAATTATCATATTTATAATAAAGAATTATTAATAGTAGTATCTATATTAAAATAATAAAGAGTATATATATAAAAGTTATTTAAATCTTATTATCTTTATAAATTATTAAAATTTTATTAATTTTATTATTACGAAATAATTAAATCGGAGATAATTAAAATAATTAGAATTATTAAAATAATATAGATTTAAGATTTTCTATACCCTAGATAAATATAATAATCGCGCCGACGTATTTAATAAGCGAGAAGACTATATAAAGAATAAGAATATAATAATATAACTAGTTCTTATTTAATAATAGAATAAATTACTAGTCCTAGTATAATAATTAATAACGACTCTATATATCTTTATTCCCGGGATTATTAATAAAATACGGGAGAGATATAGAAATAATATTTTAACTAGAATACTAAAAAGTTAATAACTATAAACTAAATTATTAGAATATAATAAGAAATCTTATTTTCTTAAAAGATATATTAGGGAAATTATTCGTAATTATTAAATAACTAAGTTTAAGGATAGCCTAAAGTTATTAAAATAATAAAATTAATTTATAGAGAATACGACGTACTAAGGCTACGATCGTATATCGAAAAATATATTAAAGAATATATTAAATACTAGTAAAATAAATCTATAAAATATATTAAATATAATTAAATCTAGTTCGCTCTAGTACCGGATATACTATAGAACGATGTTATTATAAATTTCGTTATTAAATTATTAAAGTTAAAGGACCTTATTACGACGGAAACTTTTAATTCCGTTATAATTATCTATAATAAATTTAATAAATACGCTCTAATAATATTAATAAAATAGATATCCAAAATCGAGTAGATCGCCTTCGTATTATTAAATTAATTAATTAAAGATTATAATATCCTAAAATCGATTATTTTTAACCGAGATAAATATTTTATTTTTAATTATTAAAAAATACTTATTAGCGTTATTAGAATCAAGTTACGAATATTAATTATATATTATCCTTAAATAAATGGATAAACGAGGCGAATGAACTAGATAAAAAAGATATATTTACAATATTACGTTAATAAGAAATGAAATAATTAGGTACGACTTTTATTAATAATTTAAATAATATTTAATAATAACTAGTTTAATATAACTAAGTTTATATTATTTTCTATTAATTACGGGAAATATATAAATATATTTTTAAAGCCTAGAAACGGATTAAATATTTATAAAACTTTAATTAATATTATTAATATAAAGGTTTTATATAAAGATATAAAAACCTAGATAAAATTAATAAATACTTGAATGAAAATAAAAATTAATAAATATCGAAGAAAGTATCTTTAATTAAAAAAGTAGGATAAAATATACTTTTTAATAAAAAATTTAAAAAAGTAAAAGACTAAATAAGAAACTAGATTATATTATAGTTAAACTATTCTCGATAAAGAAGGTTAAAGAATTAATTAATTATAAACTTAACCTTCTAATCGACGTTAAAGTATATTTAATATTCTATATTTTTTTATTAAAATTAGTAGACTCTTTAATACTTTTATAAAATACTTTTTATTTTTAAATCGAAGAAGAAACGGAGTTCGAGGTTAAGAAAATCTTTAAATAATAAAATTAAGACTATTTTATTAAATAAAAAGAATACGATAAATTATAAAATATTTAGGAATTATTTATTAATTTTATTAATTACCGGGAACTCCTATAAGAGTTTTAAAGATAAATATTTAAAAAAGTTAATCGAGGGTTTTAAAATAAAAGGCGCTAGAATTTAAAAATTCGTCGATACCGGAAATGTTAATAATAGTATACTCGACCTCCGTAAATTTATTAAATTCCTTTAAATATTCTAATTTCTTTACGTTTTAAAGACTTTTATTAAATATCTTTTATTTATACTCCTTTAGAAATTTCTTTATTAACGAAGTCTTTTTAATTTCGTATATTTTAACCGAGCGACTTCGTTCGCCGCTTTTTATATAATCTCGGTTTTTTCTTCCTCGCGTTTTAAGTATTTTATTACTTTATTAATACTCTCGAAGTTTATAATAGACTCCGCCGGTCCGTACTTCTTTCTAGTCCTAATATACTCGCCGTATTTCTTCGATAATAATAATAATCGATATTTAGTTTATTATATAATATAACGTATATAAATAATTATAATTATGAACTCATTTAATATACCTTATTCCTAAAGATTAATATATTATTTAATTTAACGAGAAGATATAAAATTATTTTTAAGAATTAAAAAGATTAAAAGAGAGAAGTAATATTACGATTAAAATTCGTTTCGGACTTTAATAAATTGAATATATTTAATAAATTAAGAGCTCGCTTACTATTTAATATATTCTATAAATTAATAAATAAATAAATACTCGATTATTTAATATAAATAGAGTATAATCGAGTAAATAAATAGTACGATTTTCGTTTACTATATAATTTATATTTCTTTAATAGATAAAAGCTTCGTATTTAATTTCTCTTAAATCTTTTAATTCTAAATTCTAAATATAGACGTTTATTAAATTATTAATTAAATCTATTAAATTTATCTAGTTATATCTAATTATTTATATAAAGACTATTATTTATTAATCTTTAATATCCCTCTCTAAGAGTATTAACCTAGGTTCTATCGACGTTATATTAAAGTATTAAACGGAGAGTCTTAATATAAAGAAAGTTAAATACGAAACTCTTATTTATTAAAGAAGTATACTATTTATATAATAGAAGGAAATCGTATTAAGAGTAATATACTCTATATATTTACTCCTATATATATAGTAAATATATTTATATTTATAATATTTATTATATTAAATAAAATGAGTATTTTTTATAATATTACTAGTCCGCGTATATCTTATTATAATAATAAGTCGTAATATTACTAATATAATATTAATTAATAATTATATTATTATATAATAAATTTAAATATTATTATTATATAATAAATTTAAATATTATTATTAAAAATAATTTATTAATTTAAATATAAAATTTTATAAATATTTTTATAATTAGTAGTTAAAATAAAACGAACTAAATATAATATTCGAATTTTATATTTAAACGTACTACCTAGAGATTTTATAATAAGCGGAAAATATTAACTCGAAGGGGTTTAACGAGCGGGAATTAATTTAAAGGGGTTTAACGGAGTTTATTTTAAAAAAGAACTAAAGAAGTAAATTATAATATATATATAATATCGTAACGATTCTACGTATTAGACTATAATCGTTATTTATTTATATTTATAGATTATTTTATTTATAATATATTAGTATTGATAATATATTATTTTATCTTTAATTATTATTTAATTTTATTTAATTAATTATAAAATACGAAATAGAGTTTAGAATAAAAATAAATTACTCGTACTAACCTATTAATTAGGTACTAGGTATTAGTAGTTTATAAATATATAAATATAGTAGCCCTTATATTTACTAGGCGTAGTACTATATATATACCTCTATAAGAAAGTTAGTTGAATCGAAAGATTCTAGCCTAAAATTAACGAAAGTATTGATATCTCTCTATTATATATATTCTCGAGCGCTAGCCTTAGTAGTTTCAAAAGTAATACGACCGTACCGAGCTACCTAATCATTAGTCGTAGATTAAACGATAAATATATAGTATTAGGATAAACGCGTTAGTATAAATATAACACTTCTTTATTTTATTATAATCTTTAGAATTCTTTTAAGCTAGTAGACGTAAGATTCTAAATATATATTATCTTACCAATCTACTAAGTATACGGTCTACTGACGGTATCGGATATTTAATACAGTATTTGTACCGCTGCCAGCAATCATAGCCCTCCACTAAGGTAGTATATCTGAGGGACTGAGGCAAGATATAGCAATAGCAACACTACTCTAGCAGGCCTACCAGAAAATGTATATAAGGAACTCCCTCATTAGTGAAATAGTGTTACTAGAGTAGGTGTATCAATCAATCAATCAATCAAACCTCCACCACTGCCTATTGACAGGCGTGCACTCCAAAGCGAATTCTGGGAGACTTCATCGAAGAAGAACTCGCTCAACAACTCATACGCTCAGTCTCACCAAACCTTCGAACCATCGAAATGGTCCCAGCGTCAGTGAACGGGACAAGCATAAGTCACGCACATGTTGCACTGAGACTAACAACTTTTTATCCTGGTGTTGATGTTGCCATAGGTGCGATAGAGAGACATACTGTTACTGGTTCCAAGCTTACGAAACCGCTCGTTTGCCAAAATTGCCCCGATGCTAAGCAGGCGTAGAGCGGTCTGATCGGAGAAGCGGTAATGATATTCGCACAACCTAGTTACAGTATATGTTCGCGCCACCCTAATGCCATCCCACGTCCGCACCATCATCGACGCCAAATTGCTCTGAATCTCAAACATGTATCGATCTAGCGCAGAAGAATATCTCAACCGATCTTGAATTTCCGACGGCCGCCTTATAAGATTTCAAAAATTTGGAGCCACCACAATATCTCGTAAGCCTTACCAACTCTGTTCTGAGAAGCTCTCCAGGCCCCTCTTCTTACCGGGTGGCTTAGTTGGCCAGGTACATTCCTTGTTGATAGTGGTCACAGTAGGCGTGGGACCGATATTACAAATGCATTCATGTCCCAGAATTACTCTCCTGACGCCAACTTCATCTCGAACCGAGCACGACGGTGTCGTGCCAGGAGGTGGCGCCTGGGACGTCGGCTGAGCTGTCTGTTGGCCTGCCGGGTGGGCTGTCGCCGCGGTCGGGACGCCAGAGGGGAGCCCGCCCGTTTACTCCATGAGTATGTAGTCCCACTGACTGTTCCGCTGCCGATTCCGGCAATTTCTCCGCCCGCACAGGAACATTGGGGAAAAGAGTAGTGATTTCCATACTGGGGATTGCAGAGGCCCTGGAAATGAAGAGTGTTAGTGTGGCTCATTGAACGAGGATTTTGTATCGTAAGATAAAAAGGGTACAGCTTACGTCATGATGTAACAATTTGGAATTGATATGACGGTGCTTCCTGACGTTGTGCTTGTGTCTCCGTAAGGTACCTCGTCGCCATCTTGAAAGCCAGGAGGTGGTGTACCCGGTGGGCATATTTCGGGATCTGCGAGGTTCCACAATAATCTTACGTTTCCCCTAGTAAGAGAGGAGCCTAGTCCGAGCTGCTGCTTTAATCTGATGACCCTCTGTAGCGGGTCATAATTAGCGAGATTGCCAGAGAGGCTGGAAAGTCCTAAGAAATATATACCGAGTCCGGAAATTGTTGCAGCAGCTAGTATCCCAGGAGTTAGTATATATTTCATACTCGTATCTAGGAAAAGCATTAGCGCTGGACAATAATACCTATCATACGAGACACTTTGGGCCCGTTGGGATTCCTCCAGCCTCCGCCTGGCCGAGGAACATTGATATGAAATGAAGGCGCATAAAGCGTAATGACTGGAGGGTTTGTTCCAGGAGGGTCCACCTGGCTCCCGTCCAATCTGTTGCCATCTGGCACCGTGACTCCACCGATAACCATCATATTTGGCACAGCCGGAGGTTGGCCATTAGACGGACATGCAAAGACTTGTGGGTACTCGTCCACTGGCTGCCAGACGGTTAAAGTTAACAGGGAAAACCATGATATGGGTACTCGTACATACCGGATTGAAGCGACCGTTTCCAGACAGTGCAATAGGCTACATGGGTCATTTACATCTTTCATTGAGTTTTGGTACGCTAGGCCGTTAAGAGAGTAGGCTTACCAACAGACCAATACCTATACATTTATTAAGCAGTATTTGGAGCTCCCCAATCCATACGTCACCTATCAGACCAGGATAGCCATTTTGAGCCAACGCCGCGACTGACCAGCCCCAAGATAAATTCATGATTGCAGTTGCGGTCTTTTTCTGTTCTCACAGGATATTAGCTGCTTCTCCGGCCTATAAGTAGCAAGAGAATCACATACGTTTGCATTATAGGTGGGCAGCCAATCGTCATACGCTTGCCGTTCGCCATTTAAAGTTGTGTCAGGAGTGATGAGACATGTTTAAAAAGTAAGTTACACCACATGGCGACCACTCCAAGAACATGTCTCCCGACTCCCGGCGACTTATGGACAGGTAAGGGAATCTTAATTCCGAGAAGACATACTTGTACACCATTCAGCCGTGCCCCAGGGTCACCACGTTTCGAAACCCGCACGATGACAGGCTTGCTTCTTCTCGCAACGCCGTGTGTCTTACCTGTGCAGTTGCCTGTTATGGATACGTCATCTTCCAGCCCATCGCTCGGACTTGCACCTGTGGCTTGGAGGTATCTTTTGTTCGAAGCAACGTATCTGGAGAATTCCTATGTGATTGGTTGGCCATATCTTTTTAGCCTTCGGGATGAGGAAGTTTACATCAGTAGTGCCCAATCCGGCGCCAGTGTTGATGATGTACACGGTTTGGTCAGTTCCAGCGAGCAATACGCTCAACATTTCGAGTGACTGGATTGACAAGATGTCAACCAGGCACGCAGGCTGTCTACTAATCTCAGTGCTTCTATAAGTGATCTTTACTCTAATCTCTTGTAAGGACCGGAAAGCGTCAATTTCAGTGCTCTCAGGAGGTACTTTTGCGAGCGCTCTGAGAGTCTCAAGAGCAAAGTACTAAAAAGGTGGTAAGTCTCCAGCTTGTAGTGGCAGACGTTGGATGTCATACAATGGCAACAGGAGTGGAATATAGCAAGTCCCTGCTTGTTGAGCGATGATTTAGGCATCTTCCCTACACCAAATGCATCTTTCATCACGGCTTCTAGCCATTGAGCAAGCATTCTTTTCGGCTTCGAGGTCTCGCAAGGCCCAGTGTCCTTGTCAAATCTGTCACGCACTTTACGCGATTGATAAAAGCTCATCAACAAGACTCACATCATTAAAGATGCATTTTTCTCCATCAGTCAATCCTGAGGCTTTTTTTTCGGTTTCAAGCAAAGAAGAAAGGAACCGACCGCTATGAAAATAACATGAGCCATTGTGACTACCCTCGCGCTTAACAATGGCTCTTTCTTGCATGATTCTTTCTTCGTTTGTACCATTGTATTTCCTCGCCCTCTTGCAGCCATAAATACGATCTTGACCTCAACTTGCTTCCATCCCCATCCCACAACGACTCTCACACAACCGACGCAAACATCAACTAAACCACAGAACTTCAGGAAAGCACCCCAACCTCTCGACGTCACCATAGACGAATACCAAACCACAATGACAGAACTCGCTTTCAACACCAGCCTGATCTGCTGGCGCTGCTCAAAATGCGGCCAAAACAGCGTCGATAGGCAAACACCCACCACAGAGGAGGCGCGCTACCCCCAACCCCTCATGACAATATGCGCCCAACGGACAAATCAGGGTGTCGGTGGTATGATATGCCAATACGAGCGCGCAGAGCTGAAAGACGATGCACTAAGAGAAGCTGCCATTATGATCCCACAAAGTTCTTCAACAGAGCCAGGACCACTGCCTGAAGCCGCTTGGGACCAATTATGTGAAGGTATTGTCTGCCCAGCAATAGAACCAGATGACCCGTATTGGGATCCGAAATGCACAGCCTCATGCACGCTTGATCTAGGGGAGCATACATACCGTGACTGTTGCATGGGAGCCAAGTGCATGGGTGGTAAGTGCGTTATTATTGGGGAGCATACTTATGGTGATTGTAGAACTAGGTCAGAGCAGACAGAAGTGGTACAGGTGGTGAGAGCTTCGAGTGAGAGGAGTGGAGAGTTGAGTGGTGTTAGTTTGAGGCGGAGTGCGAGGCTGGCGGGGAAGGGGAAGAGATTCTATGGCCCGAATTCGAGGATGTGATGTTAGAGAAGTGAGCAGGAGATTCCTCATCTGGGTTGTGGTAGCACACTGTCTTTACTATCTTAAGCATATAGTAATTAAGAAAGCGCTGTGGCGCAGTACGCCTTTTACACACATGTCTCATGATGATATCAAAGCTTCAGAAGGGTACTGTTCTTGCATCGCCCTAGTCATCATGTGCTTCCACGAATATCCACGGTATCCAGAACCTCCAGTTCAACTAGATCGGGAAGGCTATCCGACTGTTGTAGAATTGGCAAGTCTTTCACTCGGGAAAGGTTGCGAAAGGTAGGATTGGATGATAGAATGCTTCAGGACATCACTGACCCTAATCCATATAATACCTAAGGATGAGATTACACAATGCTCTGCAGCTCAACTTCACCAAGAACTTGGAGGGGGGCAGGGTGATTGGCTCTGAATTTTGTATTATTGGCAGGGTCTCTACTCTAATTGCCATGTGATTGATCATGTCGGCTGGTTCAATACCTTGCCCAACAGTGATAGCCCAAAGGGGTTGACTGTATCCATTCCTTAGTGTTGTTCCGTCTTCACCATCTTAGCATATGGTGACCGATGAAGTGCTACTGCGGGTTACACTTTTTGCATCATTAATCTTGCCATTAATATCACACATTAGTATTTTTATTATAATACAAGAGCAATCAGCCCGACACTAACACCGACCACTACAGTCGTAAGTAGCGTGCCAGTACCTGACCAGCCTCTCGAGCCAGCTCCTGTGAAAGCAACAGGACCAGAGCCATTCGATGGTGCTGTGGTCGAACTCGGTCCATTTCCAAGACCACCCATGATCAAACCTCCTAGGCTTGCATCTGCTTCTGAAGAAGCTTCTGCCGGAGTCAATGGTACGGTCGAAGTACCTATTTGAAGTCCTGAAGGTCCCAGTGAAATTACCGTCCCAGCTAGTGTGATTGCCGAGCCGCCTTCTGTAAGGGTCTGACTGCCAATGGCGAAGCCTGTAGGCGTAGCTGTAAACGTCTGATCTGCTACTGTGAAGATTGAGGTCATCGGTGGCGACAGAGGCACGGTCGAAGTACCAATCTGTAAGCCCGAGATCCCCAAAGAAATAATAGTTCCCGATAGTGTGACTGCGGATCCACCGACCGAAAGCGATTGGCTGCCGATAGCGAACCCAGTAGGTGCAGCCGTGAAGATCTGACCCGCAACTGTGAAGACCGATTGGGCACTTGATGGCAAAGGCATAGTCGAGGTTCCAATTTGTAGTCCAGAAGGTCCCAACGAAACCACAGTCCCAGACAATGTAATCGCTAAGCCACCAGGTGAGACAAATTGACCAGCCAGAGAAAAGCCGGCTGGAGCTGCCGTGAATGTTTGACCCGCGACGGTGAAGATGGAATTAGGCGCTGCTGTTGGTAAAGGCATGGCCTTGCCATTAACCACGAGACCGCTATTCCCAGATGGTATTGCTACGACCGTACCATCTACTGTGGCGGGGCTACCGCCAGCGCTAATAACGGCTCCATTTGCGAGCGTAACCACAGAACTAGCAGCTAGGTTCGGTGCTAGATTCGGCGCCTGCTGTAGGACTGCGCCGGGGCTTGTTGGAAGAGCATACGTTGTTCCGTCCACTGCAGCTACTGATGAACCAACTGAGATGGTATGGCCGGCCACAGTTGCGTGCTGACCGGGAGCGATGGTTGAGCTGCCGATCACAACCCCACCGTTCGAAGCTCTGACGATCGACTGGCCTGCATCGAGTACGGGTGGTGGAGTCGGTAATGCTTGCAGTACTGCTCCATTACTTGAGGGCAGTGCATATGTACTACCATCTACCACTGCTTGTGATGAGCCGACTGAAACCGTATGGCCAGCTACATTAGCTTCGCTTCCTGGTGCAATTGTGGAGCTTCCAACAATTAGACCGCCATTCGTAGCTTTGACGGCGGACTGGCCTGCAACCAGTAATGGCGACGGAGACGGTGAAGCCGGCGGTGCTTGCACGATTGCTCCCGCACTTGGTGCAAGTGCATAGGTGCTACCATCAACCAAAGCTACGGATGGTCCAGCCGACACGATATGTCCAGCCACGCTTGCTTGCTGTCCAGGTGCGATGGTAGAGGATCCAATGACAATTCCACCGTTGGAGGCTCTGATAATAGAATGGGCCGCGATCGGGGCTGGAGCCGTAGGCGAGGTAGGGGGTAAAGCGTATGAAGACCCGCCAACGATGACATGATCGGATCCAACAGAGAGTGGAGTACCACCGGTAATCTGCGCTGTCTGACCTGGCGCGTATGTAGAACTCGCTATGACGACTCCACCGCCAGGATCCCTGACAATCGTGTTCCCAGCAGCCACGACAGAGTTGGGCGCCGGAGGATTGCCTGCGGCTGCACCTGGGTCTTCTTGACCGTTGCCAGCGGCAGGTGGAGGACTTGAGGAGCCTGGGATTTGCGATGGGTTCGAGGATCCTTGCCCTTTGTTCTGTCCCGAAGGTGGGTTTTGCGAGGGTGGATTCTGAGTGGGTGGATTTTGAGAGGGAGGGTTCTGTGAGGGCGGATTTTGAGTGGGTGGATTTTGAGAGGGAGGGTTTTGCGAGGGTGGATTTTGAGAGGGAGGGTTTACCGAGGGTGGATTTTGCGAGGGTGGATTTTGAGAGGGAGGGTTCTGTGAGGGCGGATTCTGAGTGGGTGGATTTCGAGAGGGAGGGTTCTGTGAGGGCGGATCCTGAGTTGGTGGATTTTGAGAGGGAGGGTTCTGGGAGGGCGGATTCTGCGAGGGTGGGTTCTGAGCACCGGGTGCGACAGCGGGGCTGCTTTGATTCGGATCCACTGGTGCGTTGGCCGACTTTGCAGGACCAGAATTTGGTACGCCAGGATCTGCCGGATTATGATCCGGCGGCTGGATGTTCGCAGGTGGAGGATTCGGTGCCTGAGACTGTCCAGGATCAGAGGGAGGCACCAATAGGGACGCTCTATGCTTAGGATCTTCGTTGGGTACTGTTGGGGTTGCTTGAGCATTGCCAGGATCTACAGAGGCTCCAGGACTCGCAGGAGGTGGGGTCGGGCCTGGAGACGCCATATTGGCTGCCTTGTGTAGGGCGCTTGGTGGATCGAACGAGCCTTCGAAAGCTCCGGTGCAAGTACTCCATGACGGATCTACGGATAAGATGTTCGAGGGTATTGAGAGAACTGGCCCTCGCGCGCTACTCCCAGCCTGGCCAATTCGCCACTCGCAGGTCCCCGTAGTTTGAGCACCAGTGGGGAATTGTAGCTGTGTGTAATTGACTGCTGTATACAATTGGAAGCCCGCTGGTGGTCCATCGCACATTGAAGTTGACAATGCTTCTGGCGGGTAAGCTATTCGATGTTCTGGAGTCAGCATTGTCTCTTTGAGGTGTGCAATGAGCCACAACACGTGTTTCAGGAATTTGGTCCGAGTGGAGACCCGCGAAATATGTCTTACAGATGAAATGAGAAGAGCGAGTGCCAGGAAGTCAGTCCGAAAAGACGTACCAATCGTAGTGTTGTATGTTTCTCCAGAAGGAAAATATTTTGGTCCAAAGGCTGGACAATTGTAAGGGGCTCCTAAGCTGCGGTAGGCTACATAAACCGAAGGCGATATACTGTACAGAGATCAGAGCCGCGGACGCATTACACGGTTCGAGATAACTCACAATGTAATCTCATTAGATACGAAACTGTACGGGGTTGGTGCCGCAGCTGGTGCTGCAGTGATAGAAACATTGTTGGCCGTTGATAGGTTTCGATGGGCCAGTAAAGAATTTGGACGTCTTTCGCACTGACCACACATTGCACGCAGCAATCTCGTGGCGGCGTGTAGCTTGGATCCGTCACTGTCTTAACTGTTGCTGTCTGGCTCCACAAAGACCCATCCGAATTCATCCCAGTCACAATTGTTGGCGCCGTAGTGACGACAGAGCTGGCTATAGCATTACACGAGCATGCTGTTGAAAACTGCTCCGGACTTGGTGGTCCGTTGCCAATTGGAGCAAGGCCATGTGCTTGGACTGGACACATGGATGCAGATGCGCTGGGCTGTGTTCCAGTACTGACATAGCCGCTGGTCCCTGCCAATGAGGGCATTGTTGCATTTGCAACATATTTGGGGAATAATGCTGCTTTGGAACATCCTGTGTCAGTAGAGAAGCTCGTATGAAATTTAAATCGTGCAAGATATTGCTGCCAGACCGAGAATTTAGACTGGGGACTCAGTCAACGACCAAAAATTAACGAGTTGACTGCATGAGCGTTCAACTCAGAGATGCATAGCCCTAAACGACGTGGATTTGAGAACATGATGCAATCTTTGACGACGAAAGCAAGAGTCTGACCACTTCGGGAGCAACTCACATGGCGCTGCCTCTGTTAGACTTACAGTCAACGAGAGAAGTCCCACAGGAAGCGAGAGGAAAGGTATCATCATTGAATGAATACAGGCATGAGCGAATGACTGAAGAGAGAGAAAAGAGAGACGGGACAGAGAAACAAATCGAATACGGAGTAACCGTGCGGGCACCTCGCTCGAGTATAGCGAGGTGCCCGCACGGTTACATGATCCTCGAATCCAAATTCCAATTCTCGCAGTGTGCAGGCCCTCCATCTTGAAACGCAGGCCAGCTGCGCCGCACCCTAACAAGAGATTCTTCAGCTGAAAACATGTAGCCAATGAGCATGCCAATCACTATTCGTTCTCACCTGTATTAATCCTACCTTTTCTAGTGTCCGTAGAGTACTTAGCTTCCGAGATGGAGTGGCTCTGGGCAAGTCCTGAACCAACATGTAAGCGCGCAAAGCTGTGACGGACGCATGAGGATTTTCGAGCCGTGGAGAATCCTTCAACATATTCTAGCGATATGAGAAGAGATGCTCGCCGTACATCACATGCGTTCTTCCTGTTTACATTATACGCATAGATTATAGAGCAAAAGTCTAAAGCAAAGTGAAAGGGGAAAACATTGTAGATTTCGTGCCAACGCATGGTGGCGCTCCAAGAGGCACCGTTCAACGATTCTTCGGCTGGACTTCAGCCACACGTTGACTCCTGCGACCTTGTCACGATTCCGGGCTCAAGCATGTAATAGCAACGGACATGGAACTCCACATCTGGGGCAATGCCTTCTCTCTCCCATCCATTGACCCCCAATGTCTTGCCGCCGTGGCCTACTTACAGCGAACTGTACCCAGAGATGAATGGGTTCTCATAGCTAGCTCTGACACAGCATTGAGTCCGACGAGTAGGTGAGCCTCTAATTCTCTACCCGAAAACCCCATACCAAGAAAGAACGACCGAGCTGATCGTGTCTTCCGACAACAACAGAAGAGTTCCCAGCCCTCCGAGATGGTACAACAACAATCGGTGGATTCCAAAACATCATTGACTACCTCCGGCAGAAGTCCGATGGACAATGGGATCTAGATGCCCAAGTCGACGATCCAAAAGATCGCGCAGATATCACAGCCTTCTCTTCCCACATCCTCACCTCAGCCCAGCCGCTACTCGACCTCTCCCTCTACGTATCCTCCGAGAACTATGCCCTCACTCGCTCGGCGTACACACCTATCGTGCCGTGGCCGACGCAATACTACATTCCACTTTCCCAGCGTTCTCTAGCGAAAGCGCGGACGGAGAATCTGGGACTCTCGAGTCTGGATCTGGACACGGTGGATGACGCAGAGTACAACAGGCGCAAACTTGACGACCTGATACCGACTGGGCTCCGGACTTCAAAGCAGACGCTGACGGGTCTGTTAAAGGAGAAGGGGAGTGGGAAGAGATTCAGACTCGACGGCTTGCTCGACGTAGCATGCGAACCGTTGGCGCAACTACTCGGCTCCAAGAGATATATGCTATCGGATGAGAATCCGTCGAGTTTGGATTGTCTGGCCCTGGGATACCTGTCACTGGCTCTTATACCGAAGGTACCGCAGAAATGGCTAGCGGACGGTATGCAGGCGCGGTATCCGAAGCTTTGTGCCTACGTCGGGAGAAGCGTGAAAGAGAACTTTGGTGGGGACGTCGGGCTGGAAGACACGATGTCAAGGCCCGAGGAAGCGTCTTTGAGTACCAACAAGACCCTACCGTGGCAAGCTCCTGAGCAGCGTGGCGCGATGGCTGCTGGAATTGCAATGTTGCATGCTAGGTTGGATTCAATACCGTTCTACAAGAGTAACATTGTTAGTGCGCCGCCTGATGCGGAAGCTCCTGCTACGACCACGTCTCCGTCTCTTCTGTTCCCAGCCATCATCACAGCAACGACAGCAATAGCCGCCGTGGCTAGTCACTTCCTCTACGCGAGTGTCCATGCTGAACCTGAGAAGCAAAGGCTGTCAGATATGGGTGAAGCAGGCGCTATATTTTCTGGGTTGGACTTTGGAAGGCCCGAGGCGAGGAAGACGGATAATCTATTGCAGGCACAGGGAGAGAGGCCGATTGGATTAGCTGTCGACATCGAGGTAGATGAGCAGCGGATATGATGATCTGTGCAGCTCATATAAAATTAGTCAAGATATTACAAACGACGCGACCAAGTCTTAGGCGGTTTCCGATCTTAATTGAGGAGTATGTACAAAAGTTGTAGTAGGTGGGTATAATATGCCCTGATCGAGGAGTATATACATAAGTCGCTGGTAGGTCTATTATGTCCTGATCGAAATTCCATCCTTCCATTCAAGCCCATTTGCCCAGTAGAGCCATCAGTCCTACTCAACCGTCAGCGTGATTTCAAGACCATGACAAAATACAGCTCACCGGCTCCCAAACACATCATTCCAAAAGCACTCATCACAATCCTCAGCTTCGCCCTCCTCATAACCGTACTAAACATAAACTCATGTGCCATCAACTCCACCAGCCCTGTGTACATTAATATTCCCGCGCTCATCGAATCAAATACCCCATTGACAATGAGCGCCGTCTGACTGCCTGGCTTATACGTCTTGCGCAACCCCAGGCCCACTGCTATCGCTATCGGTGTACTCAGTCCGTAACCTAGGGCGAGAATGTATGGCGTCCAGCGTTTTGATTTCGGCCATGGGGTCGCTGCGAGACGCGATCCGAGACCGAGTCCTTCGAATGTTTGGTGGAAGATTAGGACGACGTAGAGGGTGTTGAAATCAGAGCCAATGACGGCGAGGGTGAGTCCAATGAAGATGGAGTGGAAAATTACGCCGAATTCGAGGATGAAGATTGCGGTCATCTGAGCCGTATAGTCCTCTACCTGGCGCTGTGGCTTGTCTTGGATGACGGTAATGAGGGGGTCGGGCGTATTTGGATTGGCGCCATCGTCGTGTTCGATGTGCTCGCGTGTGTGGCTGAGGTGGTCTTCGCCTGGTGTGTGCCTTTGGCTGTTGGAACCAGATCGGGTATTGCGTATTTGCAGATTTGTGTGTTCGTCAGGTTCACCAAGTTTACCCGTTTCCTCTTCTTCGTCTTGGTCATGGGTATGTCCGAAGGTAGCAAATCGCATAGCCATTAATTCGATGAAAAAGAGGAGGAAGATAGTCATGAGGGCGATGCCTTCGGCCCAGTTGTAGTCGGTGATTGGACCTGTAAGACAGGGCTTTGTGAGGGCATCGTTGGCTGGAGCCATGAGCTGTTAAGATTCTATCAGTTCGGACCTTCGAAATCGGAGGTACGGAAGTGTACGTGGATGAAGGCGGTTGCTATGATGACGCCAGAGCCGAAATATTTTGCTATGAAGAAGGCCCATTCTGGCACTCCTACACCTTTGTGACGAGCAGCGTAGACGGGAAAAGCAGCGCCTGTGTGAAGATGTCAATCGAGGCAGCTAGGGGAAATCTCCGGTCCGGGCTTACCGAACGACGAGCCCACAAGGATCACGAAGATGGCTGATATTCGTACACCTATTCGTCCATCGAAATCATTGCCTGTGGAGCATGCTGGCTTTGAAGCTGCTGCGGCAGCTGCTTCCGAGGTGGCCGCTACGGTTTGGTAGGCTTGTCGAGCGACGACATCAACCACTTGCTGAACGACGGACATCTTCCCCAGCCGCCCGCTGGCCACGAAGGTGGGAATGATCTGGCAGTGGTGATAGGGATAACGGCAGCAGTATTCTAGAGAGGCTCAAGGCTCGTAGAGTCGTTGCTGCAAGGAGAGAGGATCTTCCAATGGTTCCAATGCGTCACTTGAGTTCTTTTTGTGGAGGTTCAAATCGCGATTGACTCTCCCAAGTTACCGGACATTATAGGTGGAATGTGGAAGGGACAGTGAAGGTATAATATGTACAGTTGTAGAGGGCAAAGACAAGGACAACGACCGCCAAATGGTACACAGACAAAGACAAAGGAAAGATGAGAGATGACGAGGAGTGTACAGGTGGGGGCAAAAGAATGGGATTGACTTTTGTGATGTCGCATTGGTCCGAGACGGGGCCCTCACAAAGGTACACAGGCGCTAACGAGGCTCGCCCCGCGTTCGCCGAAGGGGAATTGGCCCGAGGCCGGCGTTGCTTCCTCAAGGCGTACAAATTCATCATTTGAGTGCATCGTTGTAGCTCTCTCTGCATGTTCGTCGATGGTGCCATGGATTTAGCTTCTGCACACCCCTTGATAGTGCCGCTGGAGGATAAAAGCGTCCATGAAATCTGGGACCTCACAATTTGGACTCGCATGATTGGAAATAGACTGGCTGAGATAGACTCCAAGTCGTGTCAGATTAATAGATACATCAAGGGACAGCCAGCACCTTGTTGAGAACGAGAGCCTGCAGCTTGATTATGACTGCTCTGTCATCGTACTTTATTAAAGATGCCCGACGTGTGTGTAGAAACGTGCCCTTCTCGACGTTGGGGATGTTTGGAAGAGCTTGATGGTAGCATACTGAGGCTATAACTCTGTTGTTGCCACTGTTCGCTGAGTCTCAATGGTACCCTTTCCAAGGCTTGTGGCCCTCGAAGGGTCTGCATTGTTCAATTGTCCCGGGTCGGACCATGCCATTGTCATTTCATTGTGTCGAAACAATGGCGTTGTCCCATCAAAAGATATCCGTGGCCACCATGCTGCCCAACTCCTTGTTCTTTTTTGAATACACATAAAGAAATACGCACAAAGATGGCCTTGTGGGTATTGTTCTCGATTTCAAAGAGCTTGCATATAAATAGCCATCTTCACTCTTATTCAAATGTCAGGAATCCCTCGCACCGAGCATACACAAAAGATTGCCCAAAGCCTTCAGCAGTCACCGACAGAACAAAGATCAGAAAACCTCAACCCCAACCCATGCGACTTAGGCTAGTCGTACGCAACAACATCACTCACCATGTCGTTCGGCCTCTCAGTCCTCGATGACTATCAATTCGATCCTGACTTCCCTCTTCTGGAATCCATCCCTTTCGAAGACCCTCTGCCGTCCGAAGATCACAGTAATGCTTTACTTGACGGCTTGATTGCCTCCAAGCCAGCATCACCTGACATTTACGTCTCGCCAAGTGAGCTACGCAAACCCTCGGTGTCAAGATGGGCCCCACTCAATCAACAATCCCTTGCTGGTGCGCAGCTTCCTCTTGGGCCTCCAGGGCCTACTCCAACGCCTCTGCAATCGTCTTTGACCTCGCCGACCCAGCGCGAGGCTTCAAGGTGGGTGCCAATTGCTTCTCCGACTAATCTTTATCCTAGGGTCCAAACCCCCCAGGCGCAATCCCAATATCCTGACCTAGACTCTATCTACGGTCAGCCACAGCATTTGGTCAATGGCGGTCCATACTTCGGTCCCCCACTACCGCAGGCTCCAATCCAAAACCACTTCTTGCAGGTCAATAGCTCAATACACTCTCCTCCAATGAGAATGTCGCCTTTTCCGACACCCACATTTGGCCGCCAGTATCAACCGATATCTCCGTTCTCCGACCTCAACGCGCCTAACGCTGAAGACTTGGCGTTGTCCCCTGTTCTTGGCTTCCCTAGGAATGCTTTGGCTCCGGCTCCAGCTCCAATTCCAATTTCAAATCCTCAGCCAGCACGTAAACGAAAGGGGAGCATCCATCAGTCAGACCTCGAGACCTCCGACAGCGGCCCAGCGCCTTCCCCAACCCCATCAGATATGATTTTCACGGGCCGAAGACCAGAGAAGTCAAGAAAACTTGGGCCACCATACAAGCACAAGCAAACCGAAGCGCGGAAGATCGTCAACGAGAAGAGAAAGGCAATCTACCACGGATCAAAGCAAGATGCTCAAAGCTCCGACGAAGATTGGTACTCTGCACCCGAGGCCTCGCAAACAGGCAACAAGAAGGGCCGTCCTTACGTGCACAAACAGACGAAGGAGCGCCGCGAGAAGAACGAGAGAAGGCGGCAACAGTATCAGGCTTACAAGGACGATCCCGCGTACAAGGCTAAGTCGCAACAGGATAGTAAGGCTTACTATCAAAATGTCCGCAAGTTCACGAGGAAGAATTTGAAGCTGGTCAAGGAGATTCAAAATACCAAGGAATTTAAGGCTGCGCAAGTTGAGGAGAGTGAGTACAGTGATTACGAGATGAGCCAGGATTCGGATGGAGATTTCATGCCGAGGGGATCCAGTAGGAGGTCTAGGAGATAGAGGACACTGCCTGCGAATGAGCATCCGTGAGTCCGTTTCTGACATGCCCTCGTGTTTCTCAGTCCTGGCGTTGTTTTGGGAATTTGGGGTAAAGCGGGAAGGTGAGTGTAGTCTTTGGGCATAGATACCCTTATAACCTACAAACACTGTCACTACCGACATACCGATTGTTCCCACTCGTGATATGTGAGTTGATAAGATACTTTGAAGTAGACAGCGTCAAGACCTTAGGTATAGAAGTTCAATCCGGGATTTTGACCTCCAATAACAGTACAAAAACTTGCCCATGCTTATTGTGACATTTATGTAACTAGGTTCCTAGATAAGATGATTCGATTATTGGGGAAACCCAATCGAAGTGGACATATACCTCGATCGAATGTTTAATGGAGTTCCTCTAATATACCTTTGCTCGAGTTTGGGCTGGCTGAGAAGGAGATATCAGTGGTAGATAGGACATTCCACGAGCTGTAGGCGGTCTGCGATAGTAGTTATTTCCCCCGTCGCATCGTCGTAGGATTGTGTGATCTGTGGGAGATGGCTCATGTGATATTATAAACCTCGATTAGCGTAACAGCCTGTGCCATTCTCCCTTGATCTATTCTTGTATCACCGAGGTCACATGAGTCATATATTTAGCGTCCATCATTTCTGATGTTTGATAGAAAATCAGTGCCCGCACCTAATTCACCGTGGCACTGCTCAATTCGATTGCATCTGAAGCAGCTGAGAATTTTTGCAAACGATATCAGCCGCTGGATAAATGCATGTCTGACTTTTATTTAAGTCGAAAGGGCGGGAAGCGATATACAGAGCTACTTCCTAGCGAAGGGTCCGGCAAAGTATGCCAAATATCGAAATTAGCGATGAAGCGGCGGTGCTTATAGTAAAGCAGGACCCGAAAGCTCATAGATAAGGTACATCGAATGTACCTCGAGATAGCGATTTGGTTTGGCAAATTGCACCGTCTTTCAGCGGAGTGTAGCTCCGAAGATCTCAATTGCTGTAAGATGGCAATCTCAGTATCGAGATTTGCCCGAGAAGCAAGAGTAAAACAATAAATGTGTACCCTTTCAGCCTTTGTGGGGCAAGAAGAGACGAAGTCTTACCTAATCCGTCTCTGGCGTGCCGCCCCATTTCGATGACGGAGAAGATGCTAGCCCGAAATCAAGGATATTTTGACCCCGCATGAAAGCGCCAATCACAGTCTCCCGCTGCGGCTGCTCCAACATCTTCCAAAGCTCCTCCTTCCTTCATCTTCCTCTTCCCACATCTTACTCCTCATCATAACAACAACATCTCTCACAACCTCATCAGTCTTCATTCACCTCTATCAGAAGTACAACAATCACTTCAACTATCATCGTAGCACTCTACGACAATGACAGGCGTCATGGAAGCTCTCAAGCATCATGCATCCGTCGCTCCGATCCCGACCGTACGTTTGCCTCCGCTCTAACAAGGCAACATCATCGCTTCTCTTTGTATTCCTTTTCTTGAATATTGATGACTGACAGCACAGTAGGTTGTGCCCGGGGATACTCCCACCTACCAGGAAGCTGGTGAAGTTGGCAACCGTACCCTATGGTCTGTTTACTCTACTGCCCTCAACAGGCAATCATACTTATGAAGCATTAGGGTCGTCTTCGTCATCATGATGATCTCCTCTTTGGCCTTCTACATCATGGCATTCCGTGTCCCAGTGGTAAGTGCCAAGTCGATGCCCTCGAGCGGCGAGCTTCCAAAGACGTTGCCGTGCTGACCCACCTTGTCTATAGCAAAAGCGCCTCTTCCACATCCTAACGGCTTTCATCACCACCTTCGCTATGATCTCCTACTTCGCCATGGCCGTCCATGACGGCGTTTCCTACAACGAGATCATCATCACCAAGTCTCAGAAGCACTTCCCCGACATCCACCAGACCGTCTACCGCGAAGTCTACTGGGCCCGCTACGTCGACTGGAGCCTTACCACCCCACTTTTGCTCCTCGATCTCTGCCTTCTCGCTGGTCTTGGTGGCGCCAACATCCTCGTGGCTATCGTTGCCGACATTATCATGATCTTGACTGGTCTCTTCGCTGCCTTCACCGTTGAGGAGGGACCTAAATGGGGATGGTATGCTATTGCCTGCATTGCATACTTGGTCGTCGTGTACCAGCTCGCCTTCAATGGGCGTCACATTGTTCAGAACAAGGATAAGAAGACTGCTACCTTCTTCAGTGCTATTGCCGGGTTTACTTTGATCCTGTGGACTGTTTACCCTATGTAGGTGATCGTTCGAAGACGTCTGTGAACGAGGACTGACATTATATAGCATCTGGGGTATCGCTGATGGATCCCGCAACATCAACGTCGACGCTGAGATCGTCTCCTATGCTATTCTTGATGTCCTCGCAAAGCCAGTCTTCGGATTCTGGCTCCTTTTCACCCACGATGCCATGGCCGAGTAAGACGCATGAATCTCCTGCAAACCTGATGTTCGCTAACACTGTGCCAGCACTGCCTCCGTGGAAGGTTTCTGGGCCCACGGCATGACTAAGGACGGTGCCATCACTCTCGGTGGTGAGGACGAGGGCGCGTAAACACAACGCCAAGGCTGCTCAAATAGGTCATGATCCGTTGCATATGACTTCACTTCGAGCTTTCACGATCGGATCAAATTGTTACGATAACACAGAAAGGAGTATTGTGGATATCGAGCGATCAAAAAGTGGTGGAATTCTGGCTTGCTTAACTTCTTCACTTCCTTCTAATTTCCTTACTGCACTGTGAAATATGTCCTATCAGCCAGTTTGCGAGGGTTGTAACATATCGATAACAATCAGCATATGCAGTACTACAGCTTCTTGCATGCGATTTGAGTCGTGATATTTGTGACCCGCATATATTGTCTTTCCTTCTTTCCCATGGCGACCCTTCGTCGCACCTCAACGGTGAACTCCACCTTCGCCAATGTTTTGCCACGCAATCTCGGTTTGTTTATCAAATAGCCCGAAGGTCACTTCGAAAATCTCACTTCTTCGACCTTCCACCTCCCACAACCCAAAACTACATCCACTGGCATAGCTAAAAGCCCATTATATCTTCGAATCAACAACAACGCTCCACAGAGCCACAGCACGAATGGGCCGCGGCGCCTACGACACTTCTGGAGCACCAAAGCCTAAGCCACCCAAAAAATGAGTTCAGAGGAAGTCCTTGGGCTGAAGCCCCTGGGCGTGAGCATTTGCCATTTTTTTACTTTGCATACATCGGTAACTTACTTACTGGCTCCTGCAGATGCCATTGCGCGCTGCTGCTGTCGCTGAGAAGCCAGATGTGTTGAAGCTTTACCTTGAGAGCAAAAACCCTGTCTTTCTCGATTATGGAGAGCTGAGCGCTGAAAAGATTGCTTCTGCTGCGGTGTAAGTCCACTTCTATATGGTATACTCTGTATCGTGCTGCCGGTTTGTTCAGCCTCGCTAGACCGGACCCCTTGCTAGACTAGACCAAGAATCATAGTCGTGGCCCGGCTATTATTATATTCTTTTAACAAGCAACTATCCGGATACAAAGATAAACACTAGCTTATATATCTTAGCTCTGTACTCAAAGAGGCCCAACGGCTAAGCAAGCTCTCTCAAGTCTTGTCAGTAATAGCAATAGAAATCTACTCCAACACTGATAACCCAAACCTCGACGGCATCACGATCGAAATCGCTCGCTACAAAGGCGAAATCACAGCCGCCTGCATCACTGCAGCGATGGAAAAAGCACGCCTCTCATTGCATATGATTGGTCGTAGGATGTTCTCGCAATATACTACACTTAACATTCTGGCCTTTGTCCAACCGGGCAGCTCAAGCAATTTCAAAAGCGTTGATTTCAACATGAACGCTCATATGACTGAATTGTCGTTCCTTGCCACTCCTATTAGCAACCATGCGCCAACCATGGATATCGGAAAGGAAGCCTTGAACGGACTGGCGCTAGTAAACGTCAAGAAGACACGCGAGGCTATCGAGTGTCTATCAATGATGTCTGCGACCTACCTGTAAGCTTCTCCCCTACGTGATACCTGAGGGTCAACCGCAAGACGAGCCACACTGACATCCCACCAATCAGCTACATCCTCACCCATTTCCTCACCCTCCACACAATCCACCACACCTTCCTCGCCCACGCCGTTCCCGCAATCCTCTCCATAACCACCAACCTCTTCAACAGCATCCTCCTAGACGAACACGGACTCCTGCCCGACTACGAGCTCCTCTCTACCCTCTCGAACCGCATTCTCGAGCACGTCGTCGCACAGCTCCCCCTCACCACCTCTCAAGATCCCGCGGTACGCTGGAACAATATCATAGTGACGGCAAGCGGTGTCGTGGTTACGTTTTTCTGTAGCCATGTGGGGCGCGTGACGGAGGGGTATGATGTCTTGGGCCCGGTGGATAGGTGGATTGGTGTTATGGGGGATACGTTGGGGAAGTTGGATAGGAGGGCCGGGAGGGTGGGGGATAGGGATGTGGAGGCTGTTGTGGGGGAGGTTAGTGGGAAGATGTATCATTTCGTGCGCAAGAGGCTTGAGGTGGGGTTTGATAAAAGTGGGAAAGAGGATGTGGGGAGGTGTGTTGGTGTTATTTTCGATGCTATTAAGGGGGGGAGGTTTGAGGAGGTGTGGGGGTGAGGTGGTGGTTGATGGAATGGAGGAGGCATAGACTAAAAAAAGTGAAGCAAGGCGTTGCTTCAGTTCCTTTCTGTACGATAGCATGAGCGGATGTCACTAAGACTCGGGGTATTTCCATGATCGTGCGAATCCGGGAAGTCCTCCCTATAGCTAGGCTCCGGAACTAAGAACAAAACATCACAGTTACCAAAAGGCTCAGCTAGTCCTTTATACACATGTCAAGCACTGCTCCTTACTTTGTGTGCGAGCGAAAATCAAGAAAAACCATGCAATGGCAGGATCTTTCAGACTATGGACAATGATCATTTCATGGGTCTTAGCCCTCAGCTTCACTACTCAGTGGGTCTGAGTAACAGCTCGTATTCCGTAAACGGGTGACCGTCGCAGGGAGAGGCTCTCAATGTGTTACCACACTACCAGCTGAATCAGCACCAAGGTAAGGAAACCCCATTGGGTCAGCGCTGTACAGTAAGATCCGTACTGACCAATACTCCATGGTGTGACCTCCCACGCGCCACCCAGGTCACGCTGTAAAGCACACCCATCCGCACTTGGTCCATACCTCAAGGTCTATTTGCCTCATCCGTGAAAACAACAACTCGACTATTCCCCAACGCTCCGCTTGGAGCGAATATCAAACATCATGTCAGAAAGCCACGTCGAAGAGGATGATAGTTTTCCGATTTTGTTGTGGTTGATGAGCTTCACATCTCGTTTGATTCCAATACTACCTGAAGAAGTTGTGAGAGCGCTTGTGGCGAGGTTTTGGCCTGAGGGGCGGAAAATAGTCACAAATGCAAATTTGAAGAATGTGCACCATGGTATTCATGCGGACGAGAGGTGAGTAGGGCATGCAAGTGAGAGAGGTATGCGGTGTTGACGAAATTTAGACACGACGAAGGATGGAAATCAAGCTTGGGTGTTGGACCGAGATTCGTGAGAAACGCAATAAGATGGGACAGAAAACGCACCTTGAAAACACAAGATGGATCTCCATGAGCCGCGGTTTAACCCGACGTTCATGACAAGCCTCTTGATAAATCTGTTGATGGGTAACGGAGTGTATTAGCTGTAAGTCGACGGAAATGGAAGCATGCAGGAGATCAAAGCTAGCCAAGCTTAATTACGAGAATTAGGTCGGATAATGGCTATGACCTGGAATGTCTTCCTGGCTCCGATTCGCTGCTATGAAGGAATTTTGAAGTCACATCTGCTCAGACCAAAATCCATGCGATTCTGATGGATTGACTTCTGTCAACAACTCCAATCGCGCATTAACAATACTACCCATTCTCGCTCGCAAGCTCTGCAATCATAGAATTCTTATTCTTAGTATCCTCAAAACGTTTCAAGGATCCCAATTTTGGATCTTCATCGTTCCTCGGTCGTTGAACTCCTTGTGCATCTTGAAAGCTTGCCACAAAAGATGCGGCTCGTGACCCCAACCTTTTTTCAAACACTCATATTCAGCTCGCTCAAAATAGTCCATCAGAATGGGCTTATAGTCAGGGTGCGCAGTTTTGTTAATAATCACCCGAGCTCGCTCGCGAGGCGAGAGACCACGAACGTCGGCTAGACCTTGCTCTGTGACGACGATATCCAGATCATGCTCGGTCTGATCGACATGGGTACACATAGGGACAATGCATGAGACGCCTGTGGGATCAGTCTTCGAGGGACGAGTCGATGGCGTGTGCATGATACTGATCTTAGCGCTTCGCAAGAAGTCGGCAGAGCCTCCCAGCCCGTTGAGCATTCTGGAGCCCATGACGCAGGTTGAGTTTGCATGAGCGTATATATCACTGCTTCTTCTTCAGTTCACCTCCCATCTTGAATTCATTAAAGCAGCTTACACCTCGACAGGAGTGTTCATCCCGATGACGCCCAACCGGCGAATGATCTCCGGTGAATTTGAAACTTGTTGTGATCGCAGCAGTAACTTTCCAGCGTAATTCTCCCAGCCTTCATAAAAGCGCTTAAACCCTTCGGGAGAAAACCTGATTGATGTTGCAGTTGCAAAGTCCAGATGGCCACTATCAAATAGGTCAAGAAAGGAGTCCTGAAGTACTTCCGTCCAGACCTTGAGCTTATCGAAATTGTTCCCATGGGCCAGACCCCCAACTACCGCGTTTGCAATATTACCAATACCGGATTGTATGGGGAGAAGACTCTTTGGGAGCCGGTCATGCTGGACTTCGTGCTTCAGGAATTCAATAAGATGTGCTGCTATTGCTCTGGAAGTATCGTCTTCTGGTGCGTTTGGTTGTGTCTGATCTGGATAATCGCTCTCGACGAGCGCCACAATCTTCTCGGGATCCACCGGAATGTGAGGCGTTCCTATCCTATCTTCGGGAGCCATGATGAGGTACGGCTTGCGATTGGGAGGAAGATCGGTCATGGTGATATCGTGTAGGCCTTCGAAGCTGGGCATGGCCGTATTGACTTCTATGATAATCTTTTCCGCCATCTGGATGAGCTCTGGCGAAGCGCCGACCGATGCTCCTGGTATGATACCTATTGAGTACTAAGCACGGAGCATTGGTACTTGCGGGGATCTCTCATTCACTATACCTCCATCCTCTGTTATTGCCGAAGCTTCCACAATCACCACGTCTAGCTTCTTGTTGGGCTTATCTTTTGTGTAGTATCCCTAGCTAATTCAGATGTTGGAATAGGAAAAGATTCGGTACTGTACTCACATACATCAAATCGACCGGAAACATGCTCAGATGCTTGTCAAAGAAGTGTATCCTGCCTTCATTGATGCCCTTTGCAATTTCTTTTCCAACCTGGTGAGGGCTCCGCCTTGCGATCATGTCTAATCTTGCCCATCGATTTTCTGTCTCTGCTCCACTCGACGCGCCTACGAAAAGATCGTACTTGAGCTTCCCTTGTAGATTGTTCTTTTCGACATGGTTCGCAAGGGCAGTGGGTACCTTTCTGGAAGAATGATGAGGCCAATTGATACGATTCAGCCTTCTGCTCACTCACTTAGGGTACCCTACACCAGTAAAACCAGACCAGCCTACGCTGGCACCATTTGGAAAGAGATCGATAAGGTCGGAGGTCCTTGCTAATTTCTTCAGCATCGAAGGCCGGCGAACCCGGCTTTTGAGCAAGGCGGAGGCAGTCATTGACGACATGGTGGCAGTATTGAATGCCAATGGCTATCCCGCCAGCTCAGAAGTCGACGCTGGCACGGCTGGGATGGGATTGAGGTGGAGTGACCTTGTTTCGGGGTTCAGCTATCTCCGCGATTATATCGGAGATAGAGGGACTTTTGACTGTTGAGGTCCTCTCAACCACAGCGCGTCCTTTTCAACCCCGCCATTTCATGGACAGCAAAACCAACGATGGGGCAAGGTCAATCTGAAGAGCAAGGCGCTCGTAACGTCTCAACAGGTATGCTCCTACCCACTGTGGCAGCGCCATTTATACTCATCTACACAAAGAACAATTGAGCCACGAGCTCGCGCTTCGCTTCGCCAGGAAATGCTTTACACCTCTCGAGATAACCCACTTCAAAGATGTATTCAGGTCGCTGGCCGACGAAAAAGACGGCATACATTACTGGAAGGAAGAAACGTTATGGCGGTTCCTTGTCCTGCCCGATGCCCTGACACCCGGCCCCCTCGTCTATCAGATGGCAACGTACCTTGGCGCCTTTCCTTTCCCTAGCCTGGCTCCGAGCATCTTGACGATCGAAGCAATGCTCAAAGTCGTGGTCATTATGACAGAGCGATATGGCAGGGTCTTAAAGAACGGCAAAGCAGACCGCAATAAATTACTTTTCAGAAGCCTGGCTGTGTTCGACAGAAGAATGAGTTCTGTGTATGAGGCACCCTCTAAGGAGATATTAGAGGCCTTGAGAGAAGCTAGTGATGGAGGTATAGATCCAGTGGTTGCTTCTCCCGTACAAAGCCAACCGCCAATGGGCTTCGCCATTGATCAGCCCGCCAATGATGACGATGAGGAAGAGGACGATGACGAACTGGCTCTTGCAGCACTGGACTCGCTAGATGCTATAGAGGTTTTCAAATACGATCAAAGGGCTGATACAAAAATCCATCATGCCCAAATACCGGTCGACAACTTCAGACGATTGATTATGCTACTACTTGTTATCGCTCCACTAGATGCGCAAGAAAGCCTTTCAAAACATGCTCAACGCTTGACCGACGCAAGAATCGAGGGTCTTCGCCGCGTGGCAGACTGCATACTGTGGACATTTACGCCCGAACAGAACGCCGGCATTTTCTATCACTCATTCAATACCATCATCCCAGTCTCTTTGCCATACATGTTTGGCGGTCTGAATCCACTCTTCGAGCACTTTCTGGTACGTAGTTTTGAAGTTATTTCTTCCCCATTGGTACCGTTGTTTGGGGCGCAAGTAATCTCTTAGGAGTATCTACTCCTATTACACCCTGGCCGTATATCAAGTGACTTGCGAGACATCTCATTATGGCAGTACTGACTCCGAAATGACGAACAGTTCAGTAAGGACCTTGACCTGAACAGACACCGCAGGATGTTGTCCCTTTCGACACCACTCGTCTCACCTACGCTAGCCGCGCCGACATTAAAGCAAGAGCCGGACGAGCCATTGGAGCCCCTTTTACCTCGAGAAGGCGATATTCTTGACCTAAATATCCTCAGCCAACTGGCATTCTTCCTCAAGGGCAATAATGTGTTTCGTCGATTACGACCGCTCTACTTGGGCGGCGATGCTGGCTTTAGCATGGGTTCTATTGAGCAGAAGGTATTCAATTGGCGCGCACCAAGCATCTTACTTGTTTCTGGGACTCTACTGCCATCTGAGCCTGAGGGCACGCGTGAGCGAGCTTTCGCGGATACCTTGCCGCCGAAGCGTTTCCCCAACGGAGCTTCAGGCAACAGCACCTCCGGGAAAGTCTTATTTGGAGCCTACCTGGACGTCCCTTGGAAGCATACCTACAAGGAAGCTATTGGTGGATCTGAGAGTCTGCTCTTCCAGCTTGAGCCAATCCACGAGGTCTTCAGACCAAGCACCATCAGCACGGATTACGCTACTTTCACCAAGTCTGGTATTAGATTCGGCAGCGCTCCTCCGAGAACAAGGCCTATCTCTGGCCTCTCGTCGAACGCTGTGTTGGGACCAGTTTCTCTATTGCTCGACGAATCGCTAGAATTTGGAGTCTTTAATCATGATAGCACCGGTGGTGGCTCGTTCCGTCCAAGCCAGGCACGAAAAGCAGACTGGCAGGATCGCTTTGAAATTGACAGTCTGGAGATATGGGGTTGCGGTGGTAATGAGGAGGCCGAAAAACAGAAAGCCGCATGGGCCTTCGAAGAACGTGAAGCAGCGGCAAGAAAGAGTATCAAATTCGGTAAAGACATCGAATCTGATAGAGCCTTACTAGAGATGGCAGGCTTGGTCGGCAACCACAATGCTAGCGGAGGGAGTATTGGATAAAGGCAGTGTTCATCGCATTCTTGAGCCATAAGACATCCCGTAATGTAGAGGTCGCGCTCTCTATTCTAAAATTTGCGCAATGCTCGCGTTGCCGAAAGCGACTTCTGCCGGGTGCGATCAAGACACTGGGTTGCACCTTCCAAGGACTAGATCACAAGTTGGCACATATTCTCGGAGACTCAGTGTTCAGTGCACCTTCCTTGGTCGGTTGGAACCTGCGACAATGTCCTCTTACAGCGTCTAACAACTCCAAAACTTCATCAAATGTTCACCAAATGACAGACGAAAGACAGCGACCATGAGGGAGCTTACCAACGCAGTGAGGCAAACTTCGGGTCGCTCGTCACGTCGCAAACCTTTGAGCTTCGACGAGCCTGTGTTTCAAGGTGAGGGCTCGTTCACGTTCCCGCCCACGTATCGACTGATTATTACGACCACGAGAGGCGTGTACACATGGGATGCACATGGGATCACCCAGATTTTCAGTTCTGGATCCGAGGGCATTGTGGCGGCCAGAAGAGTGACCAGTGGTAGTGAAATGCTTGCTGTGGCTGACAGTCAAGTCGTGGTCTTGCATGAGATCAATGGAGGCAAGAAGAGCTATCGATTGAAGGGCTCGGAGGTCGGGTCCCCACTGATGATTATTATGCGACGGGGTGCTAATTGTTGCTTTACAGGGCCGCGTAAGACTGCTAAAATATGCCAAAGAGTCAAAAACTCTGTTTTTCACAACTACTCTGCAGAACTCTGTGCAATCATATTCCGTACAGCATTCAAAACTTCTGGACCCATCTCACGAACATCCTTCACCACCGTCGGTCTTCGCGTTGTCATCCAGCTCCAAGTTCCTCCTCTCTACTTCGACAGCTCCACCAACCATACACCTTACGAACTTGACCCTCAACATGGCACCAGTCCTGGTACGACCCAAATGCTCTGCATCAGCAGTAGTCGCCGCAGATTCTCACCCCGAGCGAGAAAGCTTATTCATCCTTGCTTTCGCGGACGGGACAGCTGCGGTCATCGACGCAATGCATTTCTTTCACAAACACGGAAAGGGTGAACGTCGAGCCCGAGCAGCGTACTCTGGCAGTGGTGGAGAAATTTCTTTCGTAAAAGGACTGCATGCGACTGGAACATCGACTGGGAGCTCGAGTACTAAGGAACTTTGGACTTTCGATGGCTATGATCCTGGCACAGGTACTATTGGGATAGGTGCAACAAATTCCGGCATAACCGCTGTCGCCTTTGTCCCTGGACGCAGAGCCGTGGCCGTCACTGTTGGCGCTGATGGCAGGTGCTGCGTTGTCGACTTCACACAGTCAACGCCAGACAAAGCTGTCTTGCTAAAGTCATGGCATCTTCGACGGCCAGCTACTAGCCTATCAATCATATGCTATGCGCAGAACCCAGCACACGGCCAGAAACTTTCACATGCAGCTGCTCATGAGGAGCCAAAAGGGACTTACTGCATCGCCATAGGCCGCGAGGACGGAAGAGTCCTGCTCTTCGACCTCGATGGCACACCTATAGGGGAGCAAACACTGGATTCAAAAGGGGCTCGGATTGTCGACGTGGAGTGGGCAAAGATTGGTGATAACAGTGACGGTGGTGGCCAGCCACGAGACTCACCAGACACTGCTGCGAGCCCAAAGAGGAGGCGCCTGGTGGATTCTGCGCTGGCTCATGATCATCTACAGCGAGCAGGAACCTTGCCGACTTCGACCATGCTGGTTCAGCCTGACTACGAGCTGGACGAAGATCCTCCTTTCGACTCCTCAACCCCACGAAAAGCACCTGGACTCGTTCCTATCTACATGGCCTCTGAAGGGTTGGATTCGAAAAAAAACCAGAAGCTAAAGACAGTCCATGCTAGAGTAACCAAATTAGAATCAGGCAATGCTACCGCAGACCGCGTGGAGCAGTCTCAACGTGCTAGTATAGACGGTTCTGACAGTACTTCGCAAAGGCCATCTGCAAAAGTCAATTCTGCAAATCAAGCAGGCTTGGCGTTCAGCTGCTCCCCTCCAACAGTACCACCCAGGCCTACTCCAAAACCGGGAGGCAGATTGCCAATGCGTCGTGCCCAAACGTCTCCTTATGTTGCACCGAACATGCCGCCTTCGGGTTGGATACCTGCGACTTCGGACTTCAATAGTAGGCGCTCTGGAATCATCTTCGGCCCACGCCGACAACGAAGTCCCGGAGACGAAGTCTTCAAAATACCTGCTTCTCCTAATGGACCAATTCCCACCGAGCAGCTCCACGATGGCTCTTCAGATGTTGCACCGGCGCCACCACAGCATGGTGTCATAGTAACCCCCATATCCTCTGGCGAAAGCGGTAGGAGTTTCAACACAGCATCGTCGCAGGTCCAATCGTCAGAAGCTTCTACTGACACTGTAGTTGACTGGTCAACGGCCTTGAGCCGGATGCTGTCTCCTTCTTTGCTACCCACGCCGACTAACACAAGTCCTGCACCGACAAGGCCAAAGTGGAGAGGTCACGTCAGCTCATCTCTCTTGTCTACACCTATGGGGACAAGTAATTTTGATTCACCCATCTCCAACGGCAATGCCGACAGTGTCATCCAGTGGCCAGCTAAGCACGATACTATAGTCGATTGGTCGGCAGGTATAGGCAGACTTCCAGTACCTTCTCTACAGCCAATAAAGCCAACCAACAAAAGTCCAACACAGACCAAGCGTAAACAGAAAGGCCATATCAGCTTGTCCGTCTCTTCTACCTCCCGTGAGACAATCAGTCCAATTTCTCCTAGCTCTGATGAGCTACCAAACGTGGTTGGTCAGTGGCCGGTGGGCTCATCCCAGGAATCGATACCGGTTGTTCGCATACTTCGGCCCTCTGGCGAAGTACCTGTGCGCACGAGGTTGGAACAGAGAGGTCAGATCACTCTACCAGAATCTACTACGATGACCGATACCATTACGACAGTCTCATCTGGTTCTGAAGGGCCCATTGTCGAGTGGACATCTCTGAAGATGTCGCCTGGGATAGGGGAGATGGACACAACCTCTTCAACGAGCAAGTATGAGCCCTCCGCCACCATGGCAGTTCTCGAAACTTACGCAGCATCTTCTCCGTCCCCTCCCAAAATCCCCAGACGAACGGTTAACTCTCCATCTGATTTTCCTGAACTACCAAGTTACATACCCAATGCCACGCCTCCTCTCAACCCGAGAATCAGCCCGGGTCTACCATTACCCAAGCTGCACACCTGTACTTGCTCAAGCACCCTCGAATCGACTCTCCATCATTCCCTCACTACCTTACGCGCAGAAATGGGGCAACAATTTGAGGTGCAGAAGAAGTGGTTCGAAGATTTAGTGAAGGCTGGACGAGCAGAAAGAATGACGCTTGCAGAAGAAAATAGGCTTTTGAGAGCAGAATTGGCTAGATCGGAGCGAGGTAAGGGAAAAAAGAGGAGCCCGAGGGCTATGCGGAACTGGGAAGAGTACAAATTGGGGACGCCTGAATCAAATGAGCGTGAGATCTGAGGGTTTGTAAATGGCTGACTTGGATCTTGAGCGTTTCTTTGAGAGCTCTCCTTTTGGAAAAGCAAGATTGGCGGCTTACTGCCCATGTACAGGTATCAATTGTCGAGCATTCCAAGCAGGATTGGTTACGGTTGTGAAGCAGGTCATTGGGTAAACGGGTAATTATTGGCATCTTTTCGTGGTATAGATTGTCTCAACCATAGCACTATCAAGCATTATATAATATCAAGATGTTTGTATGGTTTGTATGCAGGTTGGTTAAGCAATTTCCGATTTGCCTCGAGGTTTTCAATGGTGCGCCTCGTGCGCAAAAGTGAGGCAGTACTTTGCCAAGCCTTGCTGGCTCACCCTGCTTAGCGTTCCCGGACGCCGAACTTCCTCCATTGAGTACACAAGTAGACTCTTTCTTCACTCACCTTACTCGCCTTCATGACATTCTCTTACAACACTCTGACTCATCGCTCATCACCTCCTCATGTTCGAGAATAATCATCAAACAAGCCTCTTGAGAATCGAGAGGCTGGTCACGACAAGGAAAATGTATAATTGCGCCTACCCTCAAGGAACACTCACCTCGGGTATGTTTCTGACGCTCAGCCCGGCAAAAAAGTCATACAATATCCCATTATAGCACCCGATTCTGCAAGTACTGACATTTAGCTCAGGTCCTCTCGCTGGGCCTGCACTGACTAGGATGCCGTCTCGATGAGCACCACGACCAACGTTAGCCTTTGCTCTTGCTATCGAGATGGACATTCCAATCTGCGTCATTGACGCCCAAATACTGGTCGACCATATCCAAGATATCAAGCGCTGGATCTACAATGGTCAACTACGCCTTGTTGTGCCATCGAGCGGTATGTACCCTTCAGTCGCGAACAAATTAGCCTCGCTAAAGAACACTAGCAACCGAAAACGTCGAGCAACACTATCAAAAATCTATAGAGATCAAGCCGACACAACAAGAACCTACCCGGCCAAGATCGTTCGGCAGACAACCGAAAAAGGAATATCCCGCCTTCGACATCAACCCGCGCCTGGCGAGAGATTTTCTTTCGAGGCTGAAAACATGGAAGGAATCAGATGAATCTGACTCTGCGCAGCGGGAGTTCTATCGGGAGAAAGAGAGTCATGACGCTGTGGAGTTCCAGCGACCAAGCGAGCAATACACGCCATGGAAAGACTCGGACCTTGAGGAAGAAGAGGTGGAGCCAATCATGGGCCCTCCAACAAGCTGGGCAGAGGCCTTGAGGAGGAAGACGAACTTAGCGAACGGGATATCAGAAGATTCTCCGGCACCGAAAGGTAAGCAATTTCAGGTTACGGCTTGGCAGATTACTAAGCGTTTATGCTCAGGTCCTGCGAAACCAAAGCTGGTTGCTCGAGTACCAGGCAGCGACCAGTCTCCATGGAAAATCAGGAAAGATGCCCCAAAAATATTGGGGAAAGATGTTCCAGGAACATTACGGCCGCTCATGAGCTGTGCCCTCTGGCGTCTGCATGAGCATATAGACCGCAACGATATCAATGAGCTATTCTTGCTCAGCGACCAGACTGAAATACGGACTGTGGCGGAGAAGTTGAACATTACTGTTCGGTCTACACAGGAGCTCAAGCAACTGCTGGCAAGCAAAATAGAAACGATCGATCTTGCAACCTTTGGAGATCTGGAACGTGAATTTGGCGTTCAGCGGAAGACTTCTGAGTCTCCTAGCCTCAATGGAGTTGCGAGTGTGCACCCAGACGCAGAAGCTTCCCAACAACCCCGTAATGGTAGTACGATAAGCGAGGAAAAGACAGACAGACCTACGTTGGTCGGAGAGAATGGCAGAGTCAATGGCAGCCAACTGTTACACGAAGAAGCCCAACGGCAGGCGGATACGCGAAGAGAGGAAATACTTGCGAACGGTCTTGAAGTTGCGCAAATCTCGCCAGCGATTGGGGTTGGAGATGGAAAAACCACGGTGGAAGAGCCTTTAGTGGAGTCGACCGTGACTATTTTCGAGGCGACTGCCCCTCCAAAGCTGGCATGGAGTGCGGTGCTCAAAGCAGGGTCTCACGGAGCAAAGAGAGCCCTAGAAGACGGCGAGAATGTCAACGGTTTCATGACAAACAAATCGCACAACACAATCCCACAAGACAGTCCTACGCAACAACAGCAGAGGAACATGAATTCTGAATCAAGGTCTTCACCCACCACATCTCCACCCCCTCAGGTGGATGCTACAAAGCCGGTTCAGTCGACAGAAAACGAGAAGATTGATGCTCCTGCAATATCCTCTCTTCCCATGGCTGCTATGAGTACGCCGCTAATACGAAACCATACTGCGGACGAGCCTGAAGATAGCGATGAGGAAGTCGTCGTGTTCAAGCCATCGGCAAAGCGCTACTCAACTCAAAAGAAGCCCACTCAGCAAAACTCAAGTCCATCAACCCCTATCACTCCGTTCCAGCAGAATACTTCGACGCCGGTCATTCAACCACAGCAGAAGCCTATGAATGAGAGTCCAAAACCAGCGGTGCTCAAGCCTCATCCACAGCCACGGCCAGGAAGTAGTCATGGCCGAAATCCTATGCTTATCAGCCATGGCCATCCACAGCCCAAGAGCTCGCCTACAGTGATCGACCCTGATGCTTTTGGGCGATCCTTTGCTGTCAATACCAATGCTGGTCCCCACAATCTCCACAATCCTCGGTCTCACCATTACCCTAAGCCTCCCACGCAGAAGGGTCCGCCTACGCAAGTTTCCCGCAGCCCTCGTCGCTCCCACGCTCGCAATAACTCCAGCCACCAGACTCTTCGTGATGATTCACAACGGCTTTCTCCAGCTCCTGAAGCAAAGCCAGAATTGTCACCGCGTGTGAGCCCTAGGCGACGATCGAGAGGATTTGACTCTGGAAATGGCGCACAGAAAGCGTTCGATCCTACGCCAGGAGCTGGACGCCGGCCAACTACACCCGGATCAAAAACTGCTGAGGCCGATGACTTCGTATCTAGGTCGGCATTTTCAGAAGCCCAGTTCAAGCCGCAGGCCCTTCAAGCCATGCCTTTCGAAGCTCCAGAGTTGATACCTCGCTTGCAGATGACGGAAGCTCAACCCAAGGCGGTTCTACCTACGCCCAAAGCATTTGAGACTACCGACGATTTTGTTCCTCGATCTGCTATATCGCAGGAACTGTACAAGCCGCGAGTCTCTGAGCCAGATTTCATCGAGCCTAGAGCATCCATGCCTGATGTGCAGTATGTCCTAAAGTCTGGATCAACCCGAGCATCAGCACGCGGTCGGGGCAGGCTTTGGACGCCATCATAAACCCCACGGCTGCTTCGAGGAATATTTATTATAGCAGCCGAGAAGCTTGATCTAATACACATGCCTCGGACAACGCGGCGGAGTCCACCTTCATTTGAGAGGGCTGACACACAAACCATTGACCACACCCACTGAAACAGAGATGATAAATGGGCAAAGTTGACGAGAAGTGGATAGGAGATCAGCGGTCGCAAGGACCAAATCCAAATTGAAATTGAAACACATCACCGGGAGAACATATTGTCATGGTGGAAGCAGAGAGACAAGGAAACGCTAGATTGTTCAGACTCGTTTATGCATGCATCCTTATGTTTACAAGACTGAAGAATGATGCGCTTGCGTATCAAATCGAGATTGCGTTTCTAGATACAATGAATAAAAGTCCCGCATTCCCATAAGATACACTCACTTCTGTATGATCCAGTCAGCGTTGAAGTATCCACCAAACTTCAAGCCGAGGATTACAGAAGATAGCTCTTTTGCTCCTGTTGTACTATGCCAAGTTAAGATTGCAAAAGAATCAAAAACATACAGCAGCCAGTATTCGCTGGTGGTCACCCACCCAACTACTAATTGGCCGATCTAAAGCTTGTCTTTGGCAGAGCGGACGGGATGCCGATTATTCTTTAGTCTATGGCCGTATATAGGAGAAGGCGACATAATACAAAGTATATCAAAAAGAACGGTGAATGGATGGAGTAACTGTTCTATGAGCTTTGTCACAGCATTGCTGTACTAATGATGAGGTGATATAGATCCGGCAGTAGCTTGGAGACGCGTCAAGAGTATTATTAAAAGTATCTCTCGTCTGGATAATTGAAGGAAAAAGCCATGGCTTATTGTCCTGTGAGATGAGGGTAGTAGTGAGCTAAACAGCATACGCTAACATCAAAAGGGGTATCTTCAAAGCAAACAAAGCACCGCTTGACATGTGCACATGCCACCAATGCCTCAAGACTCCCTCCCTCTCCCTTGTCCTCCCACTTACACCACTCTGAACAGAATTATGGTACTCCACCCAGTACATTACTTACGCTTCCTGCTTCGTCCCAAATATAGAAAATGCCTGTAAATAGTGCCCCAACCCTTGCATACTGCCTCTGTACCCAGCATCGCCTGGTGCCGGATCAGGAGGTTTTGGGATCTGTTTCTTTTCGAGAATAGATCGACCTTCCGGTGTGCGCGCTCGCTCGGTGAAGCTTTGCAGTGTTTTGTCCTCGTCTGTTGATCCTTCCGAGTCGGAGGAGTCATCCACGCCATCTATTGAGATATCACTGACCCTTCGATTGGGAGGGTTGGGCTTTAGCTTGAGCTTATTTCGGGCTTGCACTTCGTTCTTGGGAGGTGGAATTGGTGGTGCATCAAATGCGATTTCCGTATCAGCCACTACCGAGTGCTCTCCCGCGGTATCAATGTCTGCTCCTACAGGTGTATCATCGGGGTCGTAACCAAGGTCTCCAGCCCATGCATGTCCACCAACTTCGGCAAAGGGCGTCCGCGGCTCAGTTGGCGGTCCCCAGCGCGAATAGTCGGGTGTAGACAGGCCTTCATCTAGGCTATCGATGCTTCCCAGGCTTCGCTCCCAAGGATTGATGCCTCCAGGATTGATACTAGGGCTCAGCAATCCTTGACCACGGCCGAAGCCTTCAGCTTCGATATCGTCCGGGGTCAATACTCGAGCACCCTGGTTTTCTGGTTCTGGTGGTGGAGCTTGATATTCCAAGGCTCGTTTACCTAAGCTAAGAAGTGACTCAGATTGTGAGATGCACCGCTTTATCGATGAATTGAGCGCCTGGCTGTCAACGAGGAGTGCTCGGTGAGCATCCAAATCAAGCTGGATGCGAGCAGGGTCCTGGAAGCGAGCCCTTGCAGCACGGGCATTCGCAGACGAGGAACGAGACTTTGTGGAGGTAGAGGATAGATTGGAGAGGAGGTCATCGAGATCGTCCTCTTCCTCAGAAGCAGAGAGAAGATCATCCGAATCGATGTTTGTATCAATCTCCGACATGATAGACATTTTTCCAGACGCGGACCGCGATGGAGCTATCGACATACGGCCAGAACGGCTCAATCTACGATAGCGTCGGAGTTCAGCGGTTTGCTTCCGCATTTCGCGCTCAAGAGTCCGATTGATGGCGAGAAGGGACGAATTGCTGATTTCGAGATCGAGAACTTTGCGCTCGCGACGAGCGTTGGCCGCCAAGTCATTCATCTGGTCAAGCTTGCTTTGGCTAGCTCCTGGGGGTTTGGTTGGACTCCTTGGAGATACTGGTAGTGGAGATTGAGGAAGCTCTTGCGTGATAGCAGGAGGATTGACACTATGTGGTAGAGCACCATTTGCCCCAACAAGCGAAGTGGTTCTTGTCCGTTCAGTAGGGCTGGTATTTGAACATGCGGTGCTAGATCTCCGCGGTGGACTCGGGCCGGCCGATTGCACGCTCGAAGATCTCCTATGGGTGATAGCTGGAGATGGTCGAGGAGAATTCAGACTGGACTTGCGAGAAAGACTCCCATTGCCATACTGGATGGGTTCCGGTTGTTTGAGCTCAGTCCCACCGTTCGAGACTAGTCGTGTATGCCTTCTTGGCGAAGCTTTATTGATAGACGATTTGCGAGGTAGTAGTTCCTCCTTCAGCGGCGATGGCGCTCGTGGTGGAGTATCGGTAGGGTTTGCACTATAGATTGTCTGCAGCGGTGGCCTATTCGACGCGTTCGCTTTAGCGGGTCTTGGAAGACAAGGTTTGGACTCGCTGGAGTTATTGGCATGAAAGAATTTAGGGCTGTGCAGGTCTGGAGTCGAACTGTTACTCATAGAAGAACTTCTCCCATTTGAAAAGTCGATGTTCTCCTCTTGAAATTGTGGATAGCCTGGCAATCTCGGTAAGGGCCTTTCCGATGATGTTCTAGAGGGTAAACCTGGTCTAACATCGTTCGCGTGGAAGAATTTTGGGGTGTTCTCTGGGCTTGTCATCCTCGTCGCTGACTTGTTGCGTTCCATGAGGACTGGCCGCGAGGACACAGAGGACCCTGGTCCATCACTGATCACGCTTCCTGCTCTCGATCTCTTCCCAGTCTTCGCCATCCGCAATCCCAACCCACTCTCAGCCTGCGCATCTTCTGTAGGTGTCTCGTAACTCTCTTTGGATGAGGCCGGTCTGGAGTTGCTCGATGTTCCGCTCGGGGTATTGTGTGGCGATGGCGACGCGGTTTCAGCTCTGGCCTTTCGCACACCTGATCGGGGGGTAATGTTGGAGCTCAAGAAGGTCTTGACAGGCGTTGCGACACCGTCGTCGATATAGCCGTCCTCCGCGCCAGATCCTTCAATCTGGCTCTCTTTTCGGTGAGAAAAGTGGCCATTTGTCGCGGGCGAACCTGCTACTTTTGGCAATGAGGGGCCTCTCCCAGACAGCTTGGGGAACTGAGTACCGATGGTGGGGAGAGGCCGTCGTTTTGGGACGCCATTATGTTTCTCGTAGTTCATTGTCGCGATGCCATTTCGTGTAACTGGTGGCGACCAGAGCCTTCGAACTTAGATCAGATCATATCCGCCGACGGCGGATATTCAAGTGACTTTTCGTATCTACAATCGATGAGATCATGAAGGTGAGAGTCCGCGTAAAGTCGTGTTGACGAGCTCTACCTTAAATCAATAGATCCCTGCTATGCCAAGCGCGAACCTTGACCGCATCATGGCCCACTACGGTAATTGTGCCAAGTTTGTGCATAAATCTATGCAAGTCATCCAGGTCGAGCTTGCTACCGCAGCAACTGCGAGGCTTTGCGGATGACGCCGACGTATACACTCTTGGACTTATGAAAGTCAAGTCAGACAAAGCGATTGCTGTCACCAGCGCCAGAGGAGAGCGCGTTGTTCACGTGCTCGTGGTAACTCAGAGACAGATGTCGAAATCAAGAGCGAGTCCACGCTTGCTGTCGAGATGACCACGGCGGGGCGAGGACCTTCGCCGGATGCCCAGGACACCCCCATTGAGGCCTCTGCCGTGCCAGAGATTAGCGAGCATGACACGCTTAAGTACCATCTCCTGGGACCGTCCCTGACAAAGGCGGGTCAAGACTCTGTCGACCAGCAGAAGGTAGATCTAAAATAAGAAACCCCTATACCTGACGTTCGCTGATGAAGTTGTAGGTATCAGAGATCATCTTCAATGCGTCCAGGGGCTCGAAGTACTTCAATAACGAGGAGTACAAGGACAAGAATCTTACTCAGAAGATCGAAAAAATCCTGGCACGGAAACGACAACTCGAACGCGTTGATCTAGCCTCTGACCTTCGGCGAGCTGACGAGTACATCGCGGAACTGGAGCTCTCGAGGGACTTATCTGAGACGGTTGTTCACATAGACTGCGATGCATTCTACGCTGCAGTGGAAGAGTTAGATCGCCCAGAACTCAAACATGTCCCCATGGCCGTTGGCAAAGGCGTGCTCACAACGTGCAACTACCATGCAAGGAAGTTTGGATGCAGAAGTGGCATGGCAGGCTTCGTGGCAATGAAGCTGTGCCCGGAACTCATCTGCCTACCTCTAAATTTCGAGAAGTACACAGCGAAGGCACAGGAGGTCAGGGAGATCTTAGCGGACTATGACCCGAGATTTGAGAGCGCCAGCATCGATGAGGCCTATCTGAATATTACGGAGTACTGCAAAGAGAAGGACATGGATCCAGAAGACGCTGTAGCTCAGCTCCGCGACGAAGTTGCTGAAAAGACCCATATCACGATCTCAGCCGGCATCGCTGCGAATGCCAAAATTGCAAAGATATCCTCCAACAGAAATAAGCCCAACGGTCAATTCAGAGTTGCCAATGATAGAGCCACGATCCTAGCCTTCATGCGGGACCTTCCTACTCGCAAAGTCAACGGTGTGGGCCGAGTCTTCGAGCGCGAACTTGATGCCATTGGCGTGAAGACTTGTGGAGACATCTACCCTCAGCGTGCATACTTGTCGAAGCTCTTTGGGGAGAAGGCTTTTCAATTCCTCATGCAGTGCCATCTCGGTCTCGGACGCACCAAGGTCCAACCAGTAGAAGAATACGAGCGAAAGAGTGTTGGCACAGAAAGTACGTTTCGCGACATGAGTGACAAGACGGAGCTACGGGAAAAGCTGCGCTGGATCGCCGAGGAGTTGGAAAAAGATCTCACGCGCACACAATTCAAAGGCCGAACATTAGTGCTCAAAGCAAAGCTACATTCCTATGAAGTCTTGACAAGGCAGGTCATCCCACCCAAAGCGGTCAGTACAGCGGACGACCTATATACGTACTCCTTACCCATGCTGGCGAAGCTTGAGAAGGAGATACCCGGGTTCTGCCTTCGACTCATGGGCCTTCGATGTACACACCTTGTCAGCACCAAGAAGACCGGTATCAATTTCTTCGGTGTACGTCCGCTTTTGTCTATCGATGGAGGAGCAAATGTCACAAAGACGAGAGTAGATGAGGACGGTGAGTGGGAAGTATGGCCGGAGGAAGAATTCGAGGAAGCCGCACGACAGGAACGTCAAGATGAGATGAACGAACTTGAACGCCTGAGCCAGGAGCAAGACACAATAGGATTAGATCCACTTAGCCAAGAAGAGCGGCTCGAAGAAGCCAACAGGCGCCTCAAGCATGGACGGGTAGTCTTGCCTAACCCTAGGCCCGAGAAACAAAAGATGAACGCCACTGTTAGAGAACTCGGTCCCTCCGTCGGTTTCCAGAAGCCCGCGACTGGCTACGTCAAACCTGTCGAGCCGAAAGAAGAGAAGCCATGGACCTGTCCCATCTGTGCGCGGCCGCAGTCAGCCTCGGAGAAGTATTTCAATGATCATATTGACTTTTGCTTGTCCAAGCAAACCATCAAGGAAGCTGCGAAAGACACGTCGCCTGAGCCTCCTGCATTGACGAAAGCGATATCCGATGGCAAGGAAAACAGCCATCTAAATGGTAGAGGCAGGCCCAAAGGGAAGCGGAAAAGCGAGGCGGTGGTGGGCGAAAGGGGAAACAAGAAGATCTTCTTTGGCGTAAAAGGGACTTGATGACTTTTCGTATATGGATGTGTTTTGCATAGCGAGGATGAAGCATTAGTCATGGGAAATGACTGCACATGGACAGGCGAGGTCAAAGCCGGTTCTCTCATGATACCCGGGGCAGCTAGGATACTGTCTAAAGCATAACAACATCTTGGTAACAGTTCCATTGCCCATTATACAATGTGCATAGCTTCTATGCTGTACTGAGTCTCCAATTGCGAATTCATTACCGCCCCGTTATACCAAAGTAGCTCAGGCTGGAGTTCAGACACCACAGAAAACTAAATTTCAAGCACTCTAAGAAAAAGTAGCAACAAAAAGCGCTTTTCCATATTATGGTAAGTACGGGCCAAGATTTTTGTATACCTTACAACAGCATGGGGTGATTTCTTCCCAATGATGATTGAGGAGAGCGGGATGAAAGCCTTTCGTACTCCATCTTGAGCTCAGGGCGAGTATTGTCAAGGATCTTCGCCACCACGAAGCCTTGATACAGGGCCTTGTTGAGCAATGAAAGTGGACATTTGACTCAAAGATGAGCCTTGTGTTGTCCAATTTTATGGATCCTTACCAGCCGACCGCCTGTACGCATAACCCATGCCCCATCTTTTCATAACTTTGTCAGCGTGGCTTTTGGCAAATTAGGGTGTTGCATGTAAGACATTGGATGAAAAAGAGAAGCGACGATGTCAGTATTTCTTCGGAAAATCTGTTCTGGAAAGCTTAGCCTATCAATAAAAGAGGATAGAGGATAGAGGATTTTCCCCTTATTACAGCCGTCCAAACACCGCACACAACAGACACAAGTAAGCAGTCGCCTCTTTCGCCAACGCGTGAATCTAAAGGTTCATCTACTCTCGCCCAAACCAGTAGGGCTGCTCCTCAAACGCCTCCCAGTCCCCAGACTCGCTCCTAAGTTCTCCCTGCCCTCTAATCGCACTATACCAGTGACACCATGTTTGCCACCTCCATATTTCGTGGGTAACTTACTATCCATAGTCGCTTGCCGCTTTAGTGGAGGTGGTCCCATTCCCACGATGTCTGGGTCAGCCTTTCCATTTGACGAGAGAGTGGGTGCGGATGAATCGCTGTGATTGCGGAGCAATGATGCATTAACGTTCAGGCTTACTTCGCGCAGGCTGGTCGTCTTGGCCTCTTTCGACGGCGATGGTGGGGCAGGGTCGGTTTTAGGAGCGTCAGTGTAGACAGCGGCTTTGCTTGGAGATTTAGTAGGAGAGTCGGCGCTCGCGATGCGGCGGGGTGATGATGGAGCTGCTTTGCCTAGGAGTTTGTCGTGGGATTGAGTTCGTGGCAGACTTGTGGGGTATTGGTACTGTGTCTTCCGTGGGGTTTCGCCAGTTGGTACATACTCCTTGAGAGGTGCACCTGTGATGTTGGTACGGAGATTCGCAAGAGGCTGTTGGATCGCGGAGGAAAGTGGTGGCAGAGACGCTTGAAGGGCTGTGCTTTGGTTCGAAACGTCGTTGCCGATTTCGCGGACTCGGTCGTAGGTGGAAACAAAATGGTCGCCTATGCTTGAGTATGATTGGCTCACTGTCGAAGCCAGACCTCCTAGAGACTCAACGTGTGTGCTGTGGTGACGCTCATTCTGAAATCGGGCTCGAGTGACAAAGTCATCCAGCGCTTGCATCTGGGTCGCCATGTCTTTCATCTGAGCGTCAACGATGCGGATCGTCTCTTCATGCACGGATCTGGTGGTAGCCTGAATGGAGGTGTTGTGCTCGTTTATAGCTTTCCAGTCGTCCTTCATTTTACCTTTCAAGGTATCTCTTGACTCCAGCACCTCCTCGACAAGCAAGCTTTCTTTTTTCGACCACACGTCCATACCAGCATTATACTCCATGTCTGCGGCTTGCAACGCTAACCTCGAGGATGCGACGTCCTTGCGTACAGCACTGATCTTCGACTCCCAACGTGAGTCCTGTACCTCGCCGGACTGGCTGATTAATGCTGTTATCTGCGCGAGCAACTTCTGGCGATTCTGGGAAGCTTGAACACGCTCTTCGATCAAGCAAGTGTCCAATTTAGCGGAAATATCAGCGTTTGCTTGCAGAGCAGCCTTTGCGGCAGCCGAAGCCTTCAGTCTTAGCTCGTCTGCCTCGGCTTTCTGTGTATTGACGTACTTGACAAGCTCTTCGAAGATGTTCTTGAAGTCTTTGCCTAGCGAGCTGTAGGACGTGTGGAGCTAAGAAAATAGTCAGTATGTATTGCTAGAACACCAATGATGATGATGCGTACCTGCGTATGGAAAGTTCCTAGCTCACTTATCACCTCAGCTGAGATGCGACCCGCAGCAGCCGACAGTCCGTTCAAACCCTCGCCTACCTTACGCTTTACATCCTCGCGTAGATACTTGATCTCTTCGAGCACGAGATTCATGTCTTCCTTCGCGCCCGAGGTCTGCTGCACAACTTCCTTCTCAGATGCTTCAAACGACGACACCTTCTCTCGGAGACGCTCCTGTGTTGTTCCCAGTTGCTGCAATTCCTCTTGGACGAAGTCTTGCATACGACTGGACAGTCTTGCCACAAGTTGCTCCTGCTCCGCCTTAAAGGAAGATAGATTTGATTCCACGCGCTGTGTGACATCGGCCACCTGAGTCTGCGAAGCTTGCCATTCTTGGCGGTTGAGAGATTGAAGGTCTGAATTTCTCTTAATCTTGGAGTGAAGTCCACCAATATCCCCTACAGTCCGTCCCAGTGTCGAAACGAGCTCTCCACCAACATTGTTTAACTGTTCTTCTGTTGCCTGATGTGCTTTTCGCAAAATGGCTTCCTCCGCGAGATTTTGCTTTGTGTTTGCCAGAACAATCTCTGTCTTCTCCAGGACGTCCTTGGTCTCATCCAAGATCTGCTTTGTGCCATCGTTGTCTTTCTTCAAGATGTTAAAGTTACTTGTCAATGAGAACAACTCCTGCACTTTGTTTCTCAAGTTGGTCTCCATCGTCTCGATTCTGGCCTGTTGCTCCTCGCTGAGTATACGGCGAGATTCACTTTCTCCAACCATCTCCTCGTAGCCCTCAGTGGTTAGGTAAACACCATTTCGTTGCCTTGTGGCCATGAGCTCCCCTTTCAGCTTCTCAATTTCCGCGGTGAATTCCTTAAGCAAGGTTTTCTTGGATATCGTCTGGTTTACTTGAGGCTTGTTTCGAATATTCTTAGCCCGGAAAGCGTAGTCCAGCGTTGAGATGGTCTCTTCTAGATTGCTTTTCGCGGGCGATACTGTTGCAATAATACATGTCTTCGTACGCCCTCCAAGCGAGTCTTGCAGCAGTCGTGTGAGTTTTGATTCTCTGTGGCCATATTAGTCTCTCCAAGAGATGAGCAAAAAGCCATGGACTGACCTGTATGGGATATGTGATCCTCTCTCAACAAGAGCGTTGATGACTCTTCCCAGCGTCAACAGACTCTTGTTGATGAGCCCCGCTTCAGCAGCGCGCTTATTCTCAGCACCGCTTCTTTGAATGTTTTCACTTCCTGCCAGATCAACCAAATTGAGCTTCCCAGCACTGACGAAGTCCTCCCCTGTTTCGGTCGTTCTTTTGATATATGCTGTGACTGTAAATACAGTATGACTTCGAGAGCTAAGATCGTTGCACTTTGTCGCAGCCACTTGGCGTTTATGGCTACCATTCTGCAATAGCTTTATCCCATCGCCTGCTGACTTGATGTGCGATTCTTCCATGCCTTGGACGATCGTAGCGGCGTGGCCTTTCTTTTGGCCGTCCTCATATATCTTGAGCTTGGTACTGTCATCGACTGACAGCAGATCACGCAGCTCTTCGTTGTAAAGTTCGATGAACGAGCATTTGACCGAGCTCTCGGCTTTGTCTGCCTCAAGCTTGGAGAAAAGGGAGTGTAAGGCTCTGGGAATGATACCGGCCGAGTCTGAGAGAAGGCCAAGTGTGTCAGACATATCTCCAGACATAGTATACGTTTTCCCTGTGCCTGTCTGTCCGTAGGCGAAGATAGTACAATTATAGCCTTGAAGCATCTGGCAAGGCAAGTCAGATCAAGTGTAGCGGAAGTTTAGTGGGAACCGACCTCGTCAAGAAGTGGAGTAACCACATCGTCGTAAATCATGGACTGATCAGCAGCAGGGGAGAAGACTTTGTCGAAGTGGTATGTCTTGTTGCTGAGCGCACTGGCTCCCATTGACAACTCGACATTCTTTCCTCTGGTACCGTCCGTAGATACTACCACTCCGCTATTCTCGCGCACTTCTCGATCGTTGCGTCCTCTACATCTGACGACCACATGTATATTGGTCTCCTCCCCACCTTCAGAATCGAACTCCCGCTCTTTGCGCTTCGTCCCTCCATTCTTTCGCTGCGGCGACAGGGTTTGCGATGTGTTGGTAGACATTGATATGGTACTATCCGCAGGCGATGCAGCACCCGAGTGCGATCTGCCCTGTGAGGTAGAAATGTTTGATTGTGTTCTAGTAGTAGATGGTCGTGCGTTGGGCGGTCGCATTGAGTGTTTCTTGGTAGGCAAGCCAGCTGCAGGCCGTGGTAAGCCGGCCATCAGAAGAGGAAATCGAGCCCCTACGATAGACGTAGCTTCCCTTGTTGCAACTGTAATGCGACTAAGGATATGGTCTGAAAAGTTGTGATCTGGTAAGGAAAGCGCAGCAAAACACTGGAAGTAAACAGTGGAGATGGTTCCGCGAATTAGCGTCAGGCACCAGAATCCCTACCGCAGATCTTCCCCCCCTTCAGCTTGTGACAACGAACACATGCCTCTCACTACTCCGCGATGCTCCAGGCAGCAGTCTATTCCCTGTAAGAGGGCTCGTTTTGCGCTCATAGCTTGGTCTGGCTAAACAAGTACTTCTGAGAGGGAGATGTCTGCTAAACCAGCTATGCAGGTGCATCCTGGCCGTGGGCTTGGGTTTCTCAGTAGGTACAGCCGATGCAAACTTGATTTATTGTTCTTGCTGATAGATCGCAGCTTTGGGAGCTTCTCTACACGATGTTTTAATACGGTTCAAAGCCCAGCCAAATCTCTACCCTATTATAGACACGTCCTACTCGCCTTCAGAACCACTTAGGGCCCCTGTAATTCTGAACCTCCCTCCGAACGGCATTCGTCTACGATTCGACGGGCCAGACCAGAGGTTGAGACTGATAGAAGTCTTAGACTATATCAAAACACCATTGAACTACAAGGACACGGACCTGGTCAAGCTTGCTGAGCCGTCCAGTCCGAGAGGTCCAGCTTTCCGACATGTCTATAGATTGATGGGCCCATCCTTCGCAGGAGAGTATATGCCAACAAAACCAGACTCTGGGTTGAATGAAGGACTTTACGTTCTGTCATATCCAGGTATCGCCTTCACTTTTCCATTGCAAAATTCTGCATGGTCTCCTGATGTTGATTTCGTATCTTTGCTTTCCTCTAACGCAGCTTCCGTCTCCACATCTATGGCGATATTTGATGGGCAATCTTGGCCAGAAGCTCGTCGAGATCTCATGTTTAAACTGTGCACGTATCCGAGGTCGCTTGCATTCTCTAGTCGTGGGAAAGAACTCCGACCTGATGAGATTGAGCTCGCCATCATTCGCGGTAACGGTAAGATAGATCTAGAGCGAAGGGCCAGCCCCCCGTTCCAGATAGTCCTGAGTAAGACTACCCTTCAAGATCTCGTTGCGGAGCTGGGGCCACCAGACGCGATATATCGCAAGTACGATCGGCGGCTCTCCATACATAAGACTCAGCAGAAAGACAGAGATCGAGAAAGAAGATTCTCCAGCAACTCTCGCGATCATAGCGAAGATTTTGCCGATACCGATCATTCTTCCGCTCATACTGCAACGGACGAGTCAGACAATGAAGACGAGTCTCAAGCAGTCGGTAACGTGGCCGCCGATGCGTCTACAGAATGCTTCTACAATTACTTTCATCACGGATTTGATGTCTTCATCTCATACCCAGCAGCTCCATCTCCAGCACTGCTCTCTAGCGAGGCTGAAGAGGATGAGCTAGCTGATGGACAGAGCTCCAACCAGCTTGTGGCTACCAAGATCCTTTTGCATGGCAACGTTCCAGGCTCATTCCCATTCAATCGCTATCGTCGGAGCCGCTGGATTATCGATATTGAGGATCCCGAGCGAGATGTTGGGTTCAATTCTGAAACAGGCTTTGGAACAATGTCGGAATCCCTCCTGCGGATTTGGCGCAACCGCTCCCCAGAAGCAGCTAGCAAAGATTTGAATAAAAACCCAATGGTTCTCAATCGGGATTGGAACGATAGCCCAGGAAGCAGTTGCGAAATTCTTGGTGACTGGGAAGAGGGTACAGACACCCCCAGAAAGGGCTTGGCGGGTGACGACATTAATGCATGCCCGGGTCTTGGAAATACCAAGCTTTACGGCTTCCCTGGACTACTGTTTGAAGTGCTAAAGAATGACGCCGTGAGCTGTCTAACGGTGTATTGAGTTAGGTACTGGTGAGGGAGAAGGGGTAGCAGCTCGTTGGGGCTGTATCATTAATGGGATCTATAATGGCATTTGCATGATGGAGAGGAGTCTTCGGGGTATTGAAAAGCTGGCACGCAGACGTGGCGTACAATTTCCCGATGGACTTGTGGAAGAGTATACCCATTTATCGTTCGGTATATTTGAGAGTCGTGGGTGACTCAGAGGAACATGATGACTCTGAAGATATGTCAAACCAATGAACACATAGACTTATAAGAAAGGAATACTTTTCTTTGCAGATTCTCAATTTCCATACGTATGCCCAATCGACTGAGTGAATGTAAATGCTAGCCTTGCCGGGCTTGCGTACAATTTCTCGCGAGGCTGCTGACTAAGCCCAAAGCCCAATCCAAATTGCCAGACTCGCAACCACCCAACAGTCAAGGAATGAGTGGTCTTCGACCGTCCTGGAAGAAGACTCTTCAACTGCCCAAGTCCCTGTTTCCAGCTCGAGCTGTGGTAGCAGACCGCCCGAAGTACATCCAACGATGCACCAATGATCTCTACGAATACCAGCGCGGCCGTCAAGATCCCAAGCAATCGCCTTTTGTATTGGCTGACGGACCCCCGTATGCCAATGGTAGTTTACATATCGGTCATGCGCTAAACAAAATACTTAAAGATGTGGTGACGAGGTACCATGTTTCGGAGGGGAGAAGGGTAGACTGGGTGCCTGGATGGGACTGTCATGGGCTTCCCATTGAGCTGAAAGCGCTGCAAGAGAGGGGTCACGAGCCCACAAATGCCGTTAGTACACGGTCAGCGGCCAGGAAATTGGCTGCGAACACGGTCAAGGACCAGAAGAAGGCCTTCAAACAATGGGGCATTATGGCAGATTGGGACAACGCGTGGACGACTATGGACAAGGACTTCGAGATCAAGCAGCTGAGTGTTATTAAGGAGATGGTCAAAAGGGGACTCATATATAGACAATTCAAACCGGTGTACTGGTCTCCCTCTTCTCACACTGCATTGGCCGAGGCAGAGCTAGAATATCGAGACTATCATGTGTCTACAGCTGCGTTCGTCAAATACCCCCTTAGCGAAGCCTCAGAAGGGCTCACAAAGAAGCTGGGATTGGAGACGGTGTCTGTCAACGCTGTGATTTGGACGACGACGCCTTGGACCCTACCAGCCAACAGAGCTATCGGGTTTCACAAAGATATTGAGTATATTGTCGTGGAATCTTCCACTCATGAGCGGCTCCTACTCGCTGCGTCCAGGCTGGCAGAATTGGAACACCAACTCAAAGAATCTCTGAAAATCGTAGTATCCCTTGAAGGCCACGAACTCGTTGGTACACTGTACAAAAGCCCAGTGTTCGACACCGAGTCGCCTCCACGGCCCTTCGTCCATGCAGACTTTGTCTCGGAAGTATCAGGTTCAGGCTTGGTACACATGGCTCCAGGTCACGGCATGGATGATTATCAACTGTGTCAGAAGCACAATATTACCGCCTTCGCTCCGGTTGACGCCAAGGGCTGCTTCACAAATGTTGCATATCCTGAAGATGTAAGTTGTCTCTCGGGAAAACCAGTCTTGACCACGGGTAACCTTGCGGTACTCGCTCGTTTGTCCGAGCATGGCTATCTCTTAGCACAGCATGAGTATGAACACAATTACCCTTACGACTGGCGGTCCAAGCAGCCTCTCATCGTGCGGGCCACAGAGCAGTGGTTCGCAAACGTCGGAGGTATTCAGAACGATGCGCTGGCAGCTCTGGACTGTGTAACTTTTCTCCCTCCCAGTAGCAAGACTAGACTTCAGACTTTTGTGAGAAATCGCACTGAATGGTGTATTTCGAGGCAAAGAGCTTGGGGCGTACCGATCCCTGCGCTGTACCACAGAGAAACAAACGAAGCAGTCCTGACAGAGGATAGCGTCTCTCATATCATCTCCGTCATTCAGGAACGAGGCATCGATGCTTGGTGGACAGATGACGAGTCGGACCCGGCGTGGACACACCCATTGCTCAGAAGCAGCGACGGTCAGACCACATATCGACGAAGCAAAGATACCATGGATGTTTGGTTCGATAGTGGGACAAGTTGGACGCAGACCAGCCATTCCTTGGAATGCAGAAGCAATGTCGCATCTTGCTACATCGAGGGTACAGATCAACATCGCGGATGGTTTCAATCAAGCCTATTGACGCACGTGGCTTGCCACAGCAAAGCTCCATACGAGATTCTGATCACTCACGGCTTCACTTTAGACCAAGATGGACGCAAGATGAGCAAGTCCATTGGCAACGTTGTTTCACCAGATGAGATTATGGATGGGACACTACTGCCTTCAACGAGGAGAAAGATCAACGGCAAAATGATAGATGTCCCTGCCGCTATGGGCCCAGATGCTCTTCGCCTGTGGGTTGCCAGTTGCGATTACACTACAGACGTCAAAGTCAGTGTGAAGATGCTACAAGCCATAAACAACAATCTGTCAAAGTATCGTGTGACCTTCAAGCTGCTACTAGGTATTCTTGACGATTTCGATCCATTCTCACCTATTATTAGGGATCATCCCAAGCTCGGCAAGGTCCACTTAATTGCTCTTTGGCGGTTGAACAAAGTCGTGAGCGAAGTTCGCCGCCATTATCGATCCTTTGAATTCAACAAGGCTATCAGCCTCATCAATACCTACATCAACAACGACCTTTCCTCATTCTACTTTGAATGCATCAAGGATGCTGCATATTGTGGTACTGTCGACGAGCGCGTCCAGGTCCACGCCACACTCTATCAGATCTTGGTCGCGCTTCAGCAGATGCTGTACCCTGTGACCCCATTGCTGATCGAGGAAGTATGGCAGTATAGCTCTAAGCAGATCAAGGATGCTTGGAACGAGCCTCCTGGCCACCGCACGTGGTCACAACTGGATCATGAGCCGGAAAAAACTTCCAGTGACAAGATCGATGAAGACGTCCCGCAGCTTATGCGAGCAATAGCTGCAGTAAAGAGCGCCCAAGAAGACGCCCGCACTGCGAAATTGATGGGGGATTCGCTCCAATCATGGGTGTGGCTGGATTCCAAGACAGATGAAGCGCGTGATCTATTCGAGCGCTACAGCGGAGCTCTGGAGAATCTACTCGGGGTGTCGAACGTTAGACATGACCGCATGGAGGTCGCAAAGTCAGAAAAACTTGGGTGGTCTCGTACGGTGGATTTTGACCTTGGTTGGGGTCAAGACCACTCGGTCACTGTACACGTGTATGAACCTCAGCTAGCCAAATGTACGCGGTGCTGGAAGTATAAAGCTCCTATAGATGCGAAGGAGGGAGAGGCTCTTTGCGAAAGGTGTGAGAGGGTGGTGACAGAGCTCAGGCTGACCAGGCCGAACTTGTTTGAAGAGGTGCAATGATACCCATTTGTAAGGGCGTTTCTCATTAGCATTTGCATGATACTTGGCTCTACAAGAAATGACCATGTCTCCAGAGACACTACTGACTGAGTGCCCCCCTTGTCCATGAGTCATGCTCCGTTTTTTTGTAAAGAAGACCAAATGGGTGAGTTGCTGCCCCCTAAAGATTACAGCCCTACGCTCTTTGCAACAGAGCAATTGTACGACGCAAATGGACGGCCTCAGGGTCGCAACGCACAGAGTTGAGCAGAAGCTTGGCTCTGTTTTCCCATGAAGCAACACTCCACGATTGTAAGACTGAGCGAATTGATGGCTCTGGATAACCCAACGGGCACCCTTTGAAGGGCAAAATGGATGGGATGTTTACTCTCCATACCCATAAACGACGGCTACTTTCCCCTCATCGCGGCATGAAATGGAAGAAATGCTGGCTGTGAACCATCTTGAAGGAGGACCACTTCTCGCACATTGCAGTAGGAACAAAGACAACGGTGTGCTCATTGAGCATGCATTTGAGGGAAATGCTGGGTTATGGTTGCCATACAAGGGGACTATTTTCTGCTCGTTACGACATAATTGGGCAACCTCAAGATCGTCTATCTTCACAAGGGGTGTGACAGTGGGTCAGCTCACCAAGAGAATGAAGAGTAAGTGGCTCTTCAACGGTGCCAAGACAACTAGATGAAGGGATGTTACCCCTTAGATGTTGTTCTCAATATGAGTCAACATCACTAAGTTAGCGCTGAGAGACCGGGCCTCTACCTTACATAAAGCCCGCACCTTTCTTTCGTAGATACACCACTGGTGACAGTATCCACGTTATGGCCAACGCTGTGGCTAATATACAGCATCATCGCATATGCCTAGGCTTGCGTCTCCAGGAGAGCCAACAGGCCCTGATTGCCGGCCTGCAGCACTACCACGTACTAAACCAGGCAATCGCCACCTTACAGCGTAAGCTTGAGGTCTACGAGACTCAAAACATCAACCTTGAGTCAATGATCAGCAAGCTGAAGTACTTGAGCAACAGTCATCCGCAAGGTGAGCTACCTGAGACCTGAGACTGATTCGAATTAGCGTGCTAAATCGACATACCGCCTCAGACGTTCCTGCGGGCCTTAAGCAAATTCTACAAGAGGCAGATCAACTCAACATTACCGATCTCGTTAGGCCAGTGCCATTCATCTTGACTCAGCAATCACGTACGGCGCCCAACAGTACCCGAATCCCAGCACGAACTCCTTTGCCAATCACCGTCAACGGCTGCTCGCCCAGCACAGACTCCAACATGGGGAGCGAGTCACTCGCAGACAACCTCAAGCGCACGAACCAACTCATGGGAGAGGCTGAAACCAAGAAAGCTACCATGGCAACCCCGAACGCTTTGCCGAAACTCAATCCAGGGTGCGTGTCCTTCACACCCGGTTGCATGAGGCAGGCACCCCCCGTGCGGAAGCTAAATGCTAGAAGTGACATTTTCATCCCCTCAATCAATAAGTTGGAGTTACCAACGAGCACTGAAGCGCTGTCACCCCAGAAGGGCGTTCCAGTCATAGAGAACGAACTGAGCGATCAATCTGAGTCCTCCGAGAAGAGTCCCGAAGCTCCAACGCCTCATAAGCGTACTCCAGTCATGGTGAAGAAGCCGAGCATTGAAGCTCGTTCTAGTCCATCTCAAATACAAGTCGCTGAACAGCCTAAAACAGCGACACCTTTCCAAGCTCAGTTCCCAGCCACCAGAAAGCTAGCCCCAGTCATGCCACTGCAGGCTCAAATCCCAGCCGCTGAGAATTCAACACCAGCAGCACCCATGCCAGGTCTAGCGGCTCCGGTTCCGAAGCTGGCAAAGGTTTTACCTCACTTATGTGTTCCACCTCACCTACGCGTTCCGACTCCCGCCAAAGCACAAGCCGTTGCACAGTCGACAGCATCGATACCTGTGCAAGCTCAAAATTCAGCTTCAGGAAAGCCGATCTCGGTCACAGGGGCGGATGCCCAAAACTTCGCTGCTGAGGCGCCAAACCCAAAAACACCCTCAATGACAGTGAAAGCTCCACCCATTGAACAAAAAACACCAACGAAGGCTATGCAAGCTCAATTTGGAACTACAGACAAGCCAACCCAGGTCACAACCTTAGAAGCCCAAGTCCCAGCCGCTAGGAAGCCAACGCCAACAACAAAAGTGACACTAATGCAAGCTGAATCTCCAGCTACTGAGGAGTCAAGACCATTGATGCCTGTGCCGGCTCAAGTCTTAGCGGCGGAGAAGCCAGCTCTAGAGGAAACCGCGACGTCAGCGCAAGCTCAATTCAAGAAATTGACATCAATGACGCCGGTACAAGCTCCAGCAGCCCCAGCTTCAGCGAACAAGGAGGCCGAGGTTCTGCCTCATCTCCGCGTTCCAGCTCACCTACGCGCGCTCCGAGCAAGCACCTCCACACAAAACATAGTTCTACCAGTCAAGACAAACAGAGTCTCTACTACTACAGCCGTGGCAGATAATGGCCTTAACAAGGAAAACGTCAAGATCGGTGGTAGCCCAGTCAAGACTGATCCAGCTACTAAGCATTGGCTGGACACTTTGGAGAGGAAAGGAGCATTATCGCGCAAAGCCTCCTCCAACTCTTTCGCTGACAAGTTGATCGACGACTTCGAAGACGACGATGTTGCGCTCGGGAAGCTCCAACGCGTACCAACGCCTCCTGGCTTTACTCCTATCACAAAGAGAGCCCCAGCGCCCGAGGCTAAGAACGGAGACGCTGTACCAAAGAATGAGAAAAATATGGGCAGTACGTTCATGGCTAAGGCCCTATCAGCTCTCCCAACCTTCACTCAGAAGTATCGAAGCAAGTCTGAGCTGGGTTCGCCAACCGAAGAGGTAAGCTAGCGGCTATCTCATACTATGATGGGCTTCATACTGATCATTGACAGGAATACATCGCTCCTGAAGTCAATGGAACACATGTCCTGGGTTCTCTTCTCGATGAAGTTTCCAAAAAGCATGTTATCATGCCCAACAGCAGGGGCCAATTCTACCAGCCAAGCATGGAGTGGTACCCAGTTGTAAGGGCAGGAAAGCATTGTTACGTGTTGTAAGAGGGGCTAGTGGCCCATTAGATATCGATTGAGGAGATCTTGAAGAGTGGTGGAGGGGCCATCATGTCGAAAAGTTCAACGTGTGCACGAGAAATCAAACGAAGCAATGAATAATACAAAATATCAAACAATTCATCACCATGTCTCGTGATAGCTACAACGCTTCAAACTTGGGGTATATGACCTAAACCTGATCTGACCCTAGCGTCAACCACCCGTCTCAGCTGCTCCATCCCCCTCTCATAATCTTGTACCAAGTCCTCCAACCCCTTCTCATCCATCTGCTCTGCCCCCTTGTCCCTCGGCACCTCCATGCCCTCAATCCGCAACATAAGCCCCCTTTCCTCTTCCTCCTCCTGTTTCCCTTCTCCATCTCTATCCCAAGTGGGCGCCGGACTCAGCTCCGTAGATGTGACCGCCCAATCAGGACTCATGCTCTGCGCCGAAAGGACTTTGGTGCCTGTGGCGTCCATGTCTAGCAGCACGAATCTCTCTATGGTGTTTATGTCATGATCATGGCCATCGTTTGTGTTTCGGGGTGGCGAGGAGCTGGGGGATGAGTCGTCCAGCAACTGGAAAGTTGCGCTGGTGATGGGATCGGAATCGGAAGTGTCGTCTGAGAAGATGTAGTGGACAGTGGGGTGGTGTGTCACGGATGTGCTGGTCGTATTGAGGAGCGTGAAGAAGGGCGCAAAGTTCGGCGGTCGGAGGAGAGGCGTGGAGTCCGTAACCTCGTCTTCAAGAGCGTTGGGCTTCGGAAGGGCATCATCGCTTGTTGGCTTGGGGATGGGCGATGGAATTAGAGCTGGTGGGTGATCAGATTGCCGAGAGGGCGGAGATGATAGTGGGAGGAAGGACATGGCCTTGCGCGGTGGTGGTGGCTACATCATGGAAGATGTTGATCAGGAAAGGGTCAGGTTTTGAGTACAAATGGCGCCCTCAACTCGCCGGTTAGATAGCATGCCTCGGATAGGACTGCCAAGGCTTTATAGTACGGGTCCAACAACGAACAATAAAACCTTCATACCCGGTGAACGGATTTGTAGATTGGTCTCTTTACTACAGCTTTGCTTTTCACTCTCTATCTCAAACATCACCACTGCTGAGATGTCTCGATCCCCGCGAGGTCGGTTTTTTAAATACGGCTAAGCTTTGCGGCTCCAAAAATTGCGATTTCTTAGATACCGCTACTCCGAGCGGAACTAGCATTGGCCTCGAGCGGCTTGGCTACCCGAGGCTACCTCTTGCCCCAACATCGATTTGTCGGGATTTCACCTCTTCAACATAAGGTAGTCATGGACCTAGTTTCGCAGTGTTTTTTGTGAGTTACGGGCCAATCAGACAGCAAAAACTCTGATGTACGAGAGAGGCCGCCACGAGATTGGCGACTCGGATGATGAAGTTTTCTCTTCTTGGGTGATGATCATGTTCATCAGTGTGGATAACTCAGTACTATCCGACTCACATCTTTTTCTCTTAATCCTTACCTTGCTTCGTTGTTGAAAGAGCTGCTTTAGAAGCTAGATCTGATCGCCTCTCGGTGTTGTCTCATACGCTGAAATGGGGAGAAGATGTTCGCGTGTTTGTGCAAAACATCCAGGTGAACCGATGCTGCAAGACTGGATGAGTCCTAATGTTCTTGAGTATTCTCTCAAATTGTATTCAATATTTTTAAACCGACAGGCCCGCTCGGCGCATTTTGCGGTTATGACTACATCAGGCGACGACTACAGCGGTGTTATTGTAATGGGAATCTTCTCGGCGAGCTCGGTCCTCATAGCGTGCCCTTGCACGGGACCGTCCACGCTGCACCCTCGGTCTAATGGTTCCGTTGTTCTTTAGCGCAATGCATGCCTTATTCGAAATCCTGAAAAATGTGAAAGAATGCGAGGTGCCTTTTATCTTGCTCGAATTGCCAGTCTGCCCGTACGCTGTACTCTTATCTAATCTCTTGGAAAGACCTCTCTTAGCTTTAGCCTGCGTGCATCGAGTATTCGGGTTCCTCTCTCTGATCCAAAAGAAATGCTGGCTTGTTCACCATGATGCCAAATGCAGGAAATCGTTGACTATTGCACTATTGTCTCTTGGACTACTATTGATTGACATTACGGACAGTTCTTTGGCCTTGGCCATCGTGTATGGCTTCGCGAGTTACTTCATCATCTACTTCTAGGACCGTAACGGGCTTCGTCGCTTTCCTGCACCTAGCGTGGCAGGACTCACCAATTTCTGGGCCGTCTGACATCACTTCCGTCATCGTAGGACGCTCGCTGTTCATGAAGCGCACGAGAGGCTTGGACCCATCATTCGCATTCAGCCTAATCACATATCTTTCAATACAGCCCAATGCCGTTCAAGACATCTATGGCCATGGGAGCGCTTTTCTTAAAGATGAATTATAAGAATCATATGAATCTTTCGGAGACGGGCTCGGCTTTCTCAGTTCAGGTGGGTGTTCGAGACCGTGCAGATCACGCACGCAAACGCAAATACATCGTATAAGGTTCAATCTTTTTGGCTTTGATATCTTGGCAGAGCTTGGTTTCAACACATCGATTGGCTTCTTGGAGCAAGGGAATGACAGCGTATACTGTGAGACAGCCGAGGGCAAAAGGTACAAAGCAAATGCAATCGCTGCGTTTCAAGGATCAACCCGCCACGATGTCTTCATCGCGCATTGGCCCTCTGCACTTGCCACCACCAAACTTCTTCTCTGGTGGAAATTCGGAGCTACCAAAGGCGAAAATTTCAGTGATCCGTGCATTTACAAACTCCGACGGCGGCTTGAATCTGGCCTACCGGAAAAGGAGGGCCGAGACCTTTTCGTGAACTACAAATACGTTGCAAATCAAAATCTGCACTTTCGCGAACTTATCCAAGAAGCTGGTGTGCTGTTGAACGCAGGCTCTGTGAGCGCTACCTCCATGACGAACATACTCTACCTTCTCATCAAGAAACCCCACACAATGAAGAAGCTTCGGGAAGAGGTAGATGCGGCCCTCGAACCAGACACGGTAATAGAGACTGATGTGCAGGTCAACGACCTCAAATATCTACGTGCGTGCATTGGCGAAGCCTTTCGTCACCGCCCGCCCACTGTGATAGGGCTGCGCCGGCAATGTATTGAGAAGGCCACCACGGTAGCTGGCCATCGCATTGCGGCAGGCGTCACTGTCTCAGTCCCAACCTACACCAATTAGCATGCATTTGACCTGACTGAGGGTTAGGTAGCTTGGATAAGCATTTGTAGTTTTGTGGGAGTTACGCGCATGTAGACAGCCTCTCCTGCAGATTATAATCAATGTCTCAGTATTACACTTCGACCATTCCTGGTAAGTTTTCTCATCTGGACAATCTCGGCCAGGTCAAAGACGAGGCCGAGCGTCTCCAACAAGGATCAAACGATCAGAAATACATGCAAATCCCTTAGTCTAAATAGGTTAATTACCGATGTAAAATCCATGATGCCCAGAGCGTGGCTGGTAACAGCATTTGCACCCTTTGTTGCAGGATTCGGATTGCTAATTCAATTCTGTTCAGTCTGACCTGTCGTGACCGAGCCTCAAATGTACAACTGTCAACGCCTAAATGCGTTTTCTTGACATTTCTAGACTTATCATTATTCAGGTGACAAGGCAGTACCTGTATGTGGGCGTTGCTTGAGAGCCTACGCCTCTGCCTGGATCAGCAGGGACTGGTAACAACGACAACGGTCCATATTGGCATATTCATCGAAGGAACTTGCAGACCGATAGAGCTCGATCAAGCGTGTTTGCAGAAGGGCAAGAATGGAGTGTGACACCCAAAGCGTGTACGAGGCTCTGAGCCATTCTCATCTTGACTTCCACCAATCGATTTCTATCTAGTTTCTTTCGTAGATGAATCTATCAAATTTGCGAGCGACTTGAGAAGGAAGAGCAAGAATTCAGGTTAGGCTGCTGACACTCAGCTGATGCCGTTTGGCGGTGCTGCTTCGCACCAAACAACGAACGGCGACCGAAAGGATGACAATACACATTCTTTGGGCCCCTTGACCACTCCTATGGACAGCGTTTTGGACTATCTCCCAATAAGCACCCCAAGAGTTGCCCATCTGAGATTTCACCGTCTTCACATGACTCACAGACCTTCTTTCCTCTCGAACCCGCATCCACCACCCGCGAATACCAGGGGACCTCATCCTTATAGGTTATAACCATTTCTAAGACTAGAAGTATAGGTCGTCCATCTTCAGACTTGATACCAGGAATACCTCGCGCACTTGTCAATCACCCCGACATTCCAGGCCAGAAAGTCAGCGACGACCTGCGTGTCTTCCATTCACTTGTCACTACGGCGAAGTAATAGGACTATGGAAACGTTATCAGGTGGATTCCCTCCGCGTATCTTGCTAGCTGACAGAAATCTTTGCAGCTCGATACAACTGATCCACGTCGCGTCTTTGCAGATTAGTCTCCCAGATTGCAATGCAATATCCCGTGCTCTTCAACACCGTTCTGGCGTTCTCAGCCCGTTATCTTTACCGCGTGAACGGCTACGACGCTTTGGTTGTTGAATACTATCATGGCTAAGCGATAAAGGCAATGACCCCAATGCTCCAAAACCCTTTGCTGGTACCAGGCGGTAAGATTCTTGCAGCAACAGTGCTTCTTCGGATGTACAAGATGTTACAACGCAAGGACAGCGTGCTATCATAGTCTTCCTTTCCTTTTAATTGACAGTCCATATCTTCGAGACACGACACACAACATTAGTTGCTAGGGAAGATGCTCTCTAATCAGCCTCGGCGATCTGAACGAAGAGTCCGATCAGCTTCGTCTAGCCGCTGTCTGGCTCTACCTACGACAAGACGATAAACTTCTTTTTCGATCCCAACACCAGCATGGACCCTTTGGATTGGACCATGCTCCACTCGGAAGCTGACGAGTGGCGAGAACACTTGCCTCTGTCATTCCAGTCTTACCTCTACATTGAAACCCAATCAGCTGGCTCGGCGGTCAACTTTCCCCTTACTGGATTACTTTCCAATTATCACGTTTCGTCGCTGCAAGCCTATCTTACGATTATACTTTTGCTCGCACTACATATCCCACAAACGACTCTTAGTATTAGTGGCTTGCGCGTGAAACGAGAGCAAGAGGTACATAAAGATTCTTTCTCATGCCAGATATCACAAATTGCTGATATGAGGTATTCGCTTACACTGACTGAAAATCTTACAGGCTCGACACGTGTGAGAGATAAGTGCAACGAACACGTGCGATGGAGCACGCATTTGTGCTGTGTAGAGTTTGTGGCTCGCTGGGCAATGTCTCGTGACGCTGGACGGAAAACATAATCTTTTGGAGATTCTGCGCGAAATGGCAGTGGTCACGACTTGGCCTACAGATTATATCGTTAAGGCAGTAATTACAGAGTAAGTCATGGAAGAATGATGGAGTTAAGAGGATGTGGTGTCTATCGCTATCGTAAGACAAGAAGCGTCCTGCAAACCGCAATTGATGGATGGCTAGAGAAAAGGTCTGGACTCTGGTTGCAGCTACACTTACAGTCTGGATTCTGAAGTCATTAGCAACGATTCATAACTCATGTTGAAAAAAATCAGTGGCTGGCTGAGGAAAGACTCTAGAACTTCGTGTTGCCTCTGCACCTCACCCCTTCGTGAATGCCGGACTAAAGATCTATATTCCAGCTACGATCAGGCCTACTGTGGCCAGCTGAAATACGAAAGGTCAGAGTCCAGAATTCATACATGTGTGTTTCGTTGGAACGCCTGTATGAAATATCATCAGCGCCTTGTCGTATAGATCATCCTTCTTTCTCAATCCCAAGCCAGCTGACAGCCTTTCTATACAAATTAACCGCAATCCTCCAGAAAGCCAAGCTCAACGTTCAAGATGGCTGCAAAGAAGCTTCTATCGTCGTTCTACATGATCGTTGAACCCAAATTCTACTCATGACGTCGCATCCTGACTGCAGATAATATCACTAGAATTAATATCAAGATTGGAGACTCAAGGACCCCGTGAAGCGTCTTGCTCAATAGAAGACATGCAGTGGGAATTGTACGTATCACTTCGATCAATAACCTTCTCTCAAATATCGACTGACACACTGCACGTGATCATAGTCGCCAGCCGCATCATCACAGTCGGTGAAGCGGATGAAGATGCCAAAACCAAGATCGGCAAGGTCCTTGTACATAAGATCCTTCAAGGGAAAAGGCTGCAGGAGAAGGAGAAGATCGGCAACGATTGGTATCACGTTGACGGCGAGATGGGCGTGAATGCTACCGAGGGAGTGTTCAAGGCTTTAGACAGGCATAAAGGGTATATCGAGGAGACAAAACAGGTGCAGAACGATGATGGGGAATCTTCCACTTTGGTTTTGAAGAAGAACTACTTTGAAGCTTAGTGTGAGATGAGAGATTGCTTTGGGATTGAACAGGATAAGGGAGTTAAGAAGTAGGGCGTGATGGTAGATTAGAGCGAAGGAAAGTGGATTTGTGTGTCTGTTCGGTCTGCACCAAGGGCCCTCGTGATCTCTTTCTAGCAAGTATGCAACAGATAAAGTTGCATCTCATCATATTGAAAGTCGCAGTCAATTCAATTTTTCCAGAATCTTCAAAAAAGCACATCATATAAGAACATGTCATGAACCCAAAGATGCAGACGTGATTCCCTTTCCCTCAGCTGTCGTGGGGATCGAGTCTACTCCATCAACGTTCGCGTTTTCATGTATGAGCTTGCGGCTCTTTGGGCGACTTTCCTTCTCATCGTCCTCTTTCTCGCCCTCCTCTTCTTTCGACATACTTATATCACTGACTCCGTCGAAGCACTGTTGCTATCTCTAATTCGGCAAATGAAAGTGCAAATCTGACTGCAAATTTCTTTGGGGGTGCAACCGAGATGCAACCATCCCGCACTCATGCAGTCAAGACGCCTCTTATCTCCCCATTTAAAGACAAAGTGATTGCGTTCCTATCTCGACTGGAGCCACATTGAGCAGTACTGCATTTCTAGCACCGTATCAGAAAGCGAAGAAAATGCGCTACTGCATGAGTCTATAACATCCAACAAGGCGGCAAGAGTTCTACCGCAAGGCTAAGGTAGCGACACCTCGAAGCCCAGAACGTGACCTTCGAACGATATGTAAGAGAATCCCAAGCAAGCCCTTGAAGCACAGAGACGATTTTCGAAAGCAAAATCGCAGCAGCACGTTTTTTCTTCTTCTTCTTTTTTTCACGAGTAAATTCGAAGTCATCAGAGAAGGAATAAGCAGGTCTGATTTTATTTCCATCCTACCAACCAACACCAACCCATTCACCCCCCCCAAAAATACAAGCGCCCAGCCTGCGCCATGTAACGATAATGAAGTCTCTAGCTTTACGAGCGCTCAATCCTATTTTATAATCGAAAGCAGCGATTAATCACCCCTCTAAATAACCCCAACCTCTCTCTCCTAACCCAACCATCCAATTTCATAGCCATTGCCTCCATCCCCGTCTCCGCATCCGCCTCCACAGCCTCCACCTGCCCGCCGTGTCGTGCGCCAACCATAGCGGATGGAGCGACGCCGTCTCCTACGGTGGTGGTGGCTCTAGTCGTGGGTTGTCATATATGATTGAAACGGACGGCTGTGCTGCCGCTGGAGTCGGGGAGGGGGGATGTGGGGGACGGGCGGTAGGCGAGGGTTGGGGGGAGTGGGTGTGGGGGAAGAGTAGGAGTGGGAGTGTTGCGTGTGGGGGAAGTGGGTAGTTGAGTGGGTGGATGGAGGGGATCGGGGGAGGAGGAAAGTGATGTTTCGGTTTTTGAGACGACATTTCAATCTCGAGGATGTAATATGAGTTTTGCGTTTGAGGCGAAGACGGTGGTCTCTGGAGTAATAATATTAGGAGTCAGTTCGAGAGGGTTGTTGTGGTACTTGTTTTAGAGAAGCTCCGTATGTGACGAGGCCACAAACTTCTTGTGAACGGAGACTCCCCAGTCCGAGGCCACAATCATTAATTTTACGATCAAAGTACACAACCGGATATCTAAAATACCTTAGAGACTAAACAAACTAACACCTACCTCCCTAGAATCCATTTCCCAACGACACCCAGTATCTACCACCAACCGCCCCCTCACCCATCATCTTCCGCGTAGCCACCTTTCAGCCAACACCCCGTCCAAAGTCAACGGCACAGACAAAAAAAACACGCAAGCAAGCAATCTAAGACCAAAAAAGAACCAAAAACCTCGATGGAGGAATTCGGCTCTGTTCTTGCACGTCGACCTAGCGTCGCCAAACATCGCATCACACACCTCGAACCCAACCCAAGCTCTTAGCCTTCATCCCACGCATCCAGAAGCACTGCTCCCATATATCCCAGCACACCAACTTCAGAAAAGTGCATCATATCTTATTATATCATTTCGTGATAAAATCTCAAGTTATGGTCCGAGGGCTGTGATTAGCGACCGATCGCACGGTAGTTAGGAAGAGGGTGCCGTTGACAAATGCATACGATGTAGATGATGTATGTATGTATCCGTGATAATGATAGATAGATAGATAGATAGATAGATAGTGAGAGCGGATAGCTGCAGTGAAGCGGTCTCGATAAAGGTAGTGTAGATCTTATGCATGAAGCCTGCTAGGGGAAGGGATTTGATTAGTCAAGACCCAAGGGTAGGAATCCTGCAGGAAGCCGAGCTCCTTCGACGACCTGTACTCTTTCGAGAAGGCCATACCAACAGACAATTGCATCGGAGAGGCTGTAGAGTGTTCAATATTGCTTGCCTAGTGAACTAGATACACGGAATGCATAGTCTTTCGCAGTCTTGTTAAAAGCATTGAAGCAAGGGTATAACATTGCTGACTCAAGAACCCGTGGGATCATTACGGTGGTATCATTATTAGACATCCCATTCGCCCGAGCCCCGTCCACACACTGTCTGTATTCCTCGCCTAAGCAATCTTGTTGCCCTCCTGGTCCAACTTGCCACGCTCTTGCATGCCCTTGACTGACCATGGGAAGTGGATAACTGGGAGGATGAAGAAGCTGGGTGATAAACGTTAGCATAATCTCCTCTTCAAGAAATTGACATCAATATAGACATACCTGTTGGAGTCGTCCGCAATACCAGCCAGCGCGTTGTACCAGGCCAAAAATGCTGCGAGCAAAGCGAAGAAGCCACCAGCCTTGATGATGGGTGGGTTTGGCTTACCCAGGGCGGTACGGTGGAGGTAGCCGATACCGAGGAGCATGAAGGCCATGTCTAGACTGAAGAACAGGGAGAAGAACGCAACGGTTGAACGAAGCGTGCAGAGCAGAAGGATGAAGGTGAAGATAAACCAGCCCTGTATTTTGTGGTAAGACTTAGTGATTCCGGAAGCGCTGGGCTTGGAACGTGACTTACGATCAGGAACAGACCAAATTCGTCGTAGAAGTCGGTTTTACCGACAGCTTTGAGCTCAGATTCGATCTCGAAACCGCCGGGTGTGAGGATGATGGCGAAGGAAAGCCAGAAGCCGCCGTAAGAGGAGAGTGCAGTGGCACCAAAGGTGTTGCCGACGGCCATCTCCCTGCAAGAATGTCAGATACCATTCCGTGTTTTTGCTGCTCCTAAGATCCGTCACGTACCACATGCCAGCAAGCAACTGCACCAATCCACCGTATCCAAAGGCAATACCGACAACCAAGTTGGGCGCGCTCAAGCCTCGAGTGCCCATGTTGATCAAGCCCAGCACGAAAGTGGTGAGAGCGAAAGCGGAAAGGCCCAGCGGTGCAGGATTGGCGAACCTACGTTCCTTGACGCCCTTGTAGAGACCGGGCTGGAACTCTCCTCCGAAAGCTGGGAGACGCTCTCCTCCGCTGCCAGTGTTGGCGTGGGCGAGAGGGCCGTAACCGAAGTGGGCGGCGGCTTTGGCCGTTTGGTGCTCTTCGTGGGTCATCTCACGGTTCATGCCGGCGCCGTTGGTCTCTTTGTTGTAGTCTCCAGGCGCATTGCCAGTGTGGTCGGTGTTAAGGTGGGCAGACATTGTGGCGTTAGTCAATACTTGTTATGATGTTGTTGTAGTTGGGGAGGAGGTCAGATTTGGAGGGGGAGAGAGTTGTCGATGAATTGATTCTGCAAGTGAGATCTAGATGAGGAAGGAGCTATTTGGGTCAACCTAGGTTCCACAAGAAAGGCGCAAGTTAGAGTGAAGGTAAGATGACAAAACACGAGATGAGTGAATTGACGAGACGACAGCAACTCAAATAAGAAGCAGCTCCCAGTCACATGCGGAGAAGCGGAGCGAGGCATTGGCTTTCACGCTTCATCATCAATCAATAATAGTGGGAGCCAATTGGGTGGCAGGTGCACAGTCATAGTAAAGTAGCTTTTGCGGAGAACCGGGGACTAAGGTAGCTTGGGGTCTCGAACTCTGCCTGGTCAGTAAAGCAAAGTACTGTAATGATGTGTACTCTATTTGGGATGGTGCAATATCAGATCGGCTATTGCCGCTCGTCGACCAATGAAGGAGCTCCCTCGGAGGGTCCAGTGACCTTGACCATTGAGAGCTCGCATACGTCACGCCATGATCCAAATCCTCGGGCTGCAGGCACGAACGAAGCCTGCATAAAGTTATCTGCATAGTCCGTCACGTGGCGCCACCCCCTTCCTTTTTGCTTTGGAATGATCTGCTTTGGCATGATCTGATTGCTTGGCTGTTGTAATTATTTGCCCAAAAGCGCTCTGTGCTTTGATCATGGATGAAAGATATTGGTAGCCGGGAATTTCCCCATGTTTTATTCTCGTCATCCTCCCGCTCGCCAATGCTAGCCGCTAATCTCGATTCGCTCTCGCATCAACATCGGACATCGAAATCCTTTTCTCCGGTCCAATTCTGAGTAATCGGTTTGGGTCTGTGCTTTGAATAATACAAATACAATTATATAAACAGCAGTAAAGATTCCTGTCTAGCGGAGAGCCAGCGGATGTTCGGCGGAGATATTCTTGGCGTGGAATTTGAACATGTAGCTGCAGGACATATATGTGCATGCACGTCTTTCTCGGCACCGCTGTACAGCCTTAGTAAGGCCAAAGGTGCATCCACGTGTGATGCATTGTCATTCGACCACGAGGGTCCAGGATGCGGGTCTGTATCAGAGGAGCCTCTGGCACGCCAAGGACAAGATACTTGTCAACGAGGGGGCCCTAAGCAGCTCGTAAGCGAGTCCCTAAAGGGTCCCCAAGAGTACTTAGGTTTAGGCGCTAGTAGGGGGATCTCCCGGGGCGGCTCCAGGGTAGCTCCAGGGTAACCTTTATTGACAAGTATTTTACCCGTGGCGAGTCTGGGCTTCGGCTGTCATATTCTACAGCTTATATTAAGTCATGCTTACGCGGTCTTTTAGAGCGGGTGCATCGACTACTGGTGTAGGTAGGCTTGGGAATTTGCTTCTTCTCTATAAGGAAGCGTTGGATTTGGGCCTAGTGGCTCTTGGCAAGGGGGTCAAATAGTCTCAACTCCATAGACCTTCCTAAACAACACCAACATCCATTCTGAATGTCAACGGGTTATGAGCCCGGGTTAGTGCTTGTTTACGCACCCTATTATTGTTGTTCCGTTCGTAACTACGTTAACGTTATAGTTTAGATAACGCCTGCGCCAGAATGGCAAACTCAGGCAAATCGGCGAACGTCGTCTCACTACATATCACACCCCTTACCGAAAACAACTTCAGCGATTGGCTTATCGATATACGCGCACACCTACGTAGCAGGAAGCTATGGAAGTACACGCAGGAGCCAGTACCGGATAAGGATAAGGGGGAGACGGCTACAGCTACAAAGAAGAGGAAGGATTGGCAGGAAAAAGCTGAGGAAGCAGCTGATACCATAACTCCTACGATTAGCCCGGCTATCAAGAAAAAGCTGAAGGAGGCTGAATTTAACGACGGATATTCGATGCTTCAGCGTCTATCAACCCTACTACAACCGGCCGGCGACGCTCAGTTTATGCGTCTCACAAAGGAATACTACACGCTCGATATTAAAGAGTTTAAATCGATAACAGAATTCCTAGACCATGTTAAAGTCCTAGAAGAACGGATCGACGCCACGAAAGTTAAGCTTGACGACGATAAACGTACCCTACTCTGTCTCATCATGGCGCTGTCGGAGGATCAGGACTACCGGTCTCTCGTACAGCTATGGTCAATATCCGGGAATGATATGACAGCGGTAAAAGCAAAGGATATGCTCCTAGAAGAGGAGCGTAGGCAAAAGAGTGAAGACGATAAAGACGTTCGAGCTTTGGCGCTTAAGGACAAAGGCCAGGCTAACTCAGGGGAGGTATGTGGGACGTGTGGTAAAGGGCACCGCACCGACCGCTGCTGGGAAAATCACCCTGAGCTAGCCCCGGAATGGCTACAGAACAAATGGACTAAGGACGGTACACACGGTTTCGGTGACAAGGCTATGATT